>Ga0316628_100000063_pt1 | contig 57843 bp, 53 predicted proteins | sample OWC_Aug_M2_C1_D5_FD_207648 | JGI IMG/M metagenome (GOLD analysis project Ga0316628, IMG submission 207648) | Wetland soil microbial communities from Old Woman Creek delta, Ohio, United States - OWC_Aug_M2_C1_D5_C | ecosystem: Environmental > Terrestrial > Soil > Wetlands | place: USA: Ohio...
GAGGTCGGGACGTCGATCTTCGACTACCCGAGCGGCACGGCCGGCATCCTGCTCGACATCAAGGACGCGAATCTGGCCCGCCAGAACCCGGCCGACTGGACCCTGGGCATCGAGGTCGCCGTGCCCGAGGCCTTGGCCGAGGCCAAGAAGAAGGTCAAGGGCTTCGATCCCATCAACGTCATCGGCATCGGCGTCGACACGACCGGCTCGACGCCCCTCCCTGTTGACCGCTCCGGCAAGCCGCTCGCCCTCTACAAGGAATTCAAGAAGAACCTCAACGCCCAGGCCTGGCTCTGGAAGGACCACACCGGCCACGCCGAGGCCGCCGAGATCACGGCCCTGGCCGCGGCCGGGCACCCGGAGTATCTCGCCAAGTGCGGCGGCACCTATTCCTCCGAATGGTTCTGGAGCAAGATCCTCCACTGCTTACGGGCCGATCCCAAGGTCGCCGCGGCCGCCTTCTCCTGGGTCGAGTGCGCCGACTACATCCCGGGACTCCTCACTGGTATCACGGAGCCTCTGAAGATGAAGCGCAGCCGCTGCGCCGCCGGCCACAAGGCCATGTTCAACGCCAAGTGGGGCGGACTCCCGGCCAAGGCCTTCCTGGCCAAGCTCGACCCGCGCCTCGGCGAGCTCCGGGACCGGCTTTACGACAAGACCTACACCTCGGACGTCGCCGCGGGCGGTCTGACCAAGGACTGGGCCAAGACGCTCGGCCTCCGGCCCGGCATCGCCGTCGCCGTCGGCGCCTTCGACGCCCACCTTGGCGGCGTCGGCTCGGGCGTCGAGCCCGGCCGCTTCGTCAAGATCATCGGCACCAGCACCTGCGACATCTGCGTCTGGCCCGCCGCGAAGAAGCTCCCGGACGTGCCCGGCCTGTGCGGCATCGTCGACGGCTCGGTCCTGCCGGGCTGTCTCGGGCTCGAGGCCGGACAATCCGCCGTGGGCGACATCTTCAACTGGTTCGTCAACGTCATCGAGCCCGGCGGCCCGAAAAAAGGCTCCCACGCCGCGCTGACGCGCAAGGCCGCCGCCCTCGAGCCCGGCGCGTCCGGCCTTCTCGCCCTCGACTGGCTCAACGGGAACCGCACGGTCCTTGTCGACCAGCGCCTGACCGGCCTCCTCGTCGGCCTGACCCTGCACACGCGGCCCGAGGAGATCTACCGGGCCCTCATCGAGGCCACGGCCTTCGGCGCCCTGACCATCATCCGGCGCTTCGACGAGTACGGCGTCAAGATCCGCGACGTCGTCAACTGCGGCGGCATCGCCGAGAAGAACCCGCTCGTCATGCAGATTTATGCCGATGTCACCGGCCTCGAGATGAAGGTCGCGCGCTCGGCCCAGACCTGCGCCCTCGGGGCGGCCATGGCCGGGGCCGTGGCCGCCGGACGCAGGGGCAACGGCCATGCCACGTTCGCCGAGGCCCAGGCCGCCATGGGCGGCATCCGGCGCACCGTCCACAGGCCCGACGCCGTCCGCCACAAGATCTATCTCGAGCTCTACGATCTCTACCGCGAGCTCCACGACGCCTTCGGGACCAAGAGCTGGGGCGGCAGCCTCTTCAACGTCATGAAGGAGCTGCTCGCGATCAAGGACCGCCAAAGGAGATAGGCCGATGCTCGCCGAGCTCAAGGAATCCGTCTGGAAGGCCAATCTCGAGCTGGCCAAGTCGGGGCTGGTCATCCTCACCTTCGGCAACGTCAGCGGCATCGACCGGAAGCGCGGCCTCATGGCCATCAAGCCGAGCGGCGTGCCCTACGAAAGCCTCAAGCCCGAGGACATCGTCCTCGTCGACCTCGAGGGGACGGTCGTCGAGGGCTGGCTCAGCCCGTCCTCGGACACGGCGACCCACGCCGAGATCTACAAGGCTTTCGAGGAGGTCGGGGGCGTGGCCCACGCCCACAGCGCCTACGCGACGATGTTCGCCCAGGCCCAGCGCGAGATCCTCTGCTTCGGCACGACCCACGCCGACCAGTTCCACGGCCCGGTGCCCGTGACGCGGCTCCTGGCCGAGGCCGAGGTCGCCGGGGCCTACGAGCGCAACACCGGCCGCATCATCGTCGAGCGCTTCGCCGGCCTCGATCCCCTCGAGGTGCCGGCCATCCTCGTCGCCGGCCATGGGCCGTTCACCTGGGGCCGCAGTCCGGCCGAGGCGGTCCTGACGGCCCTCATCCTGGAGCAGACGGCCAAGATGGCCTTCGGCTCGATGGCCTTGAACCCCCGCATCGGCCCCATCGACGCGTGCATCCTGGAAAAGCACTACCACCGAAAGCACGGGCCGGACGCCTATTACGGACAGAAGAAGGAGGGCGGACAATGACCAACATCCCCAAGGTGCGCCTGGGCCTCGTGGCCGTCAGCCGCGACTGCTTCCCGATCGAGCTCTCCCGCAAGCGCTCGCTCCGCGTCGCGGAGGAATGCCGGAAGATCGGCCTGCCGATCACCCGTGTCCCGACCGTCGTCGAGAACGAAAAGGACGCCCTCCAGGCCCTCGACGAGCTCCGGGCGAAGAAGGTCAACGCCCTCGTCCTCTACCTCGGCAACTTCGGCCCGGAAACGCCCTCGACCCTTCTGGCCCAGAAGTTCGACGGCCCGGTCATGGTCGCGGCGGCGGCCGAGGAATCGGGCCGGGACCTCATCGACGGCCGCGGCGACGCCTATTGCGGCCTGCTCAACAACTCCTACAACATGGGGTTGCGGAAGCTCCGGCCCCATGTCCCCGAATATCCGGTCGGCATCCCCGAGGAGGTGGCGGCCATGGTTGCCGACTTCGTGCCTGTGGCGCGCATCCTCCTCGGCCTGCGTAAGCTCAAGATCTTCGGCTTCGGCCCCCGGCCGCAGGACTTCCTGGCCTGCAACGCGCCGATCAAGCCTCTTTACGATCTCGGCGTCGAGATCATGGAGAACAGCGAGCTCGACCTCTACGACATCTTCCGCAAGGCCGAGGGAGACCCGAGGGTCAAGGCCGTCGCGGCGGACATGGCCCGCGAGCTCGGCGCCGGCAACGCCTATCCCGACCTTATCACCAAGCTGGCCCAGTTCGAGGTCGCCCTGCTCAAGTTCATGGGGGCGAACCTCGGGGCCTCGGAGTTCGGCGTCTTCGCCGACAAGTGCTGGCCGGCCTTCGAGAGCTATTTCGGGTTCGTCCCCTGCTACGTCAACTCGCGGCTGGCCTCGCGCGGCATCCCCGTCGCCTGTGAGGTCGATATCTTCGGCGCGCTGAGCGAGTACGTCGCCACCTGCGCCACCGAGCTCCCGGCGAGCATCCTCGACATCAACAACACCGTGCCTTATGACGTCATCGCCGCGGCCAAGAAGGTGGTCAAGGGCTACAAGGCCACCGACCTCTTCATGGGCTTCCACTGCGGCAACACGCCGGGCGCGTGCGTGCTCGACCCGGCCATGCGCTACCAGCTGATCATGCACCGGCTCATGGAGGCGGGGAAGACGCCCGGGATCACCAGGGGCACGCTCGAGGGCCGGATCAAGACCGGGCCGGTGACGATCTTCCGGCTCCAGTCGACGGCCGACACGGTCCTCAAGTCCTATATGGCCGAGGGCGAGGTCCTCGACATCGACCCGAAGTCGTTCGGCGGCATCGGCGTCATCGGCATCAAGGAGATGGGCCGGTTCTACCGCCACGTCCTCATCGAGAAGCGCTTCCCCCACCACACGGCGGTGGCCTTCGCCCACGCCGGCAAGACCCTGTGGGCGGCCATGCGCATGCTCGGCGTCGAGGACATCGGCTTCAACCGCCCGGCCGGCCTGCCCTACCCGACCGAGAACCCTTTCTGAACGCGGGCGCTTGAAAGGAGGCCCTATGCGACACCGGTTTCCGAGAGTCATATGGTTAATCGGATTTCTGGTGACGGCGTCCCTGGTCTCGTCTCTCGCGGCCGACGAAAAGACGGATCGGGTCGACAAGATCTTCGCCCCGTGGGACACGACCTCGACGCCCGGGGCGGCCCTGGCCGTGATCAAGGACGGGCGGATCATCTACGAGCGCGGCTACGGGATGGCCAAGATCGAGGACGGCCTGGTCATGACGCCGCGGAAGATCTTCGATATCGGCTCGACCTCCAAACAATTCACGGCCGCCTGCCTGGCGATCCTCATCCGCCAGGGAAAGGTCGGACTCGAGGACGATATCCGAAAATACTTCCCGGAGATGCGGTCCTACGAGAAGCCCCTCCAGGTCAAGCACCTCGTCTACCATACGAGCGGACTCCGCGATTACAACGGGCTCCTCGAGCTGGCCGGATTCCGGCCCGAATCCGATTGCCCCAACGTGGATGAAGCGCTGGACGTCATCTTCAGGCAGAAGGCGCTCAATTACGCGCCGGGCGAGGAATTCTCCTACACCAACACCGGCTATTTCCTGATCGGGCAGATCGTCGAGCGCGTGAGCGGGAAATCCCTGAACGCGTTCGCCCAAGAGAACATCTTCAAGCCGCTCGGCATGGCCCGCACCCTCTATCAGGACGACCATACGCAGATCATCAAGGACCGGGCCACGGGCTACGACCCGGTTGGCGGCGGATACAAGATCGACATGAGCAACTGGGACGAGACGGGAGACGGGAACGTCTACACTTCCGTCGAAGATCTTTCTCTTTGGGACCAGGCCTTTTATACCAACGCGCTGGGCAAGGACCTCATGGATCTCCTCCAAACGACCGGGACGCTCAACAGCGGGAAGAAGCTCGATTACGCCTTCGGGCTGTTCATCGGCGAGCACAAAGGGCTCAAGACCGTCACCCACGGCGGGGCCTGGGCCGGCTTCCGGGCCGGTTTCGTCCGCTTCCCGGAGCAGCGCTTCTCCGTCATCTGCCTGACGAACCTGGCCAGCCAGGATCCGGATTCCCTTTGCTATCAGGTCGCCGATATCTATCTGGCCGACCTGCTCAAGGAAAAGCCGAAAGAGGAAAAGACGAAAGCCGCGCCGATCACGCTCTCTCCGGCGGAGCTCGAAGAGAAGGCCGGCCACTACAAGGACGCCCGGTTCGGCCTCTGGGTGTCCGTTCTGAAGAACGAAGGCCGGCTGAAGCTCGCGGTCATGGGCCTGGAGCTGGACCTTGCACCGGTGAGCCCCACGCTCTTCGAGGCCCAGAACGCGCCCGCCGACATCACCATCGAGTTCCAGCCCGATGCCCGGGGGAAGATGACCCGGGCCGTGATCAAGGTCGGAGGCGCCGAACGGTATGCCCTGGCCAAAGCCGCGCCGATCGGCCCCCTCACGCCCGAGCAGCTCAAGGCCTATGCGGGCGATTATGTCAGCGAGGAGTTGCTGAACGCCCGATACCGCATCGTCCTCGACAAGGACGGCCTGGTCCTCAAATTCCGGAGCTTCCGGCCCGCGGCGCTCAAAGCCATGGCGGCCGACGAGTTCGCGCTCGACATGTTCGGCATCGATTTCGTACGCCAGGGAAAGACGGTCGCCGGCTTCCGGCTCAACATGGGCCGTGCCGCCGGCATCAAGTTCGTCAAAGAATAGCGGGACGGCCCGGGCCGCGGCCTTTGGCGCTCCCGTCCTCTAGTTCCGTCCGCGTTGCGGCGCGGGCGCGTTCGGGTCGAAGTACTTCCGCGGCAGCTTCTCGTCGCGCATGGACGCGTTGTACACGAACCAGGCCATGACGGTCGCCGCCTGCATCAAATCCGGCCGCGACAAGTGGTCGTAGACGTCCATGTTCGAGTGGTGGGTGATCGTGCCGTAGTCGAGCTCGTCCTGGATGAACTGAAAGCCCGGCAGGCCGACGCTGTCGAAGGCCAGATGATCGGTCCCGCCCGTGTTGCGGTGGGTCACGGTGTCGGCGCCCAGGTCCTTGACCGGGCCGAGCCACTGCTCGAAGATCGGGACGACGGCGCTGTTGCTCTGCGAATAGATGCCGCGGATCTTGCCGCTGCCGTTGTCGAGGTTGAAGTACGCGGCGAGCTTGTCGTATTCCGGCTTCTTTTCCTTCTTGCCCCGGTCGAAAAAGTGGTTCGCAACGTAGCCGCGCGAGCCGACGAAGCCCTGCTCTTCCGCGTCCCAGAGGGCCATCCGGATGGTGCGCCGCGGCTTCACGCCGAGGGCCTTGAGGATGCGCATGGCCTCGATGGCGACCGCGCAGCCGGCCCCGTCGTCCGTGGCGCCCGTGCCGGCGTGCCAGGTGTCGAAATGGCCGCCGAGCATGACGATCTCCGTCTTGAGCTTGGGGTCGACGCCGGGGATCTCGGCCACGACGTTCGTCCCCGGCAGGTCGTCGGCCGTGAAGCGGCCCTGGACCTCGATCTCCATCGTCACCGGCACGTTCTTCTGCAGGATGCGGACGATCCGGTTGTACTGCTCTGTGGCCACGGCGATCGTCGGGGGCGGGATCTCGGCGCCCTTGGTGCGCGAGCCGCCGCCTCCCACGAAGACGGTGCCGTCCCGACCGCGGCCGGGCTCGAGGATGACCCCGACGCCTTCCGCGGCCAGGAACTTGGTCGTCGCCTGCTGCAGCTGCATGCGGGCCATCTGGTCCCCCATCGGGGGGCCGCCGAACCGGCGGGCGCCCGGCTCCGGGGCCATGACGAGGTTTCCGAGGTCCGTCTCCGTGAGTCTCGACGACTCGGCGACGAAGGAGCTCGGCAGTTCCTGCTCGCCCTGGACGAGGATGATGGCCCCCTTGAGCTTGCCCTTGTATTGGTCGAGGTCGGCGGGGGTCTTCACGGCGATGAGGACCGCCGGGCCCGTCAGCACGCCGTTCGTCCCGGCGGTCAGGGCCCGGGGGAAGCCGATGAGCGGCATGTACTGGGGCGAGGTCATGGCCGCGTAGAACTTCTGGAGCTCCCAGCTGCGGCCATAGGTGCCATACGTCTCCATGGCGGCGTTGACGAGGCCGAACTCCTTGGCCTTGCCGACGACCCACTCGCCGGCCTTGACGTACTGGGGCGAGTCGGGCAGCCGCGGACCGTAGATGTCGCACAGGTAGATCAGGAGATCGGTGATCTTCGAGTTCTGGGTGCCTTCGAGGCGGATGCGGTCGAGCATCTGGAGATCGAGCTTCTCCTGGGCCGAAGCCGCGAGCGACAGCACCGCGGCCAGAAGCACGATCGCCAGGGCTAAAACGGTCAGGGATCTTTTCATGAGGGTCTCCTTCCCGGCCGCGCCCGCCCCGGAGCCGCGGGGCCAAGCCGGCGTCAAGGCTGGACTATACGCCCCGGCCCGGCGACTGTCAAAAGGGGACGCCCTGTCTTATAATAAGGGGGCCATGAAGGCGGCCTTCCTGAGCGGCGTCCGGACGATCGAGATCCGGGAGACTCCAGCGCCCCGGATCGCCCGGGACGACGACGTTCTCGTCCGCAGCAAAGCCGTCGGCATCTGCGGCAGCGACCTCCATTATTACCTCTCCGACCGCGTCGGCGGCGACCGGGTGTCCTATCCCTTCATCCCCGGGCACGAGTGCGCCGGGGTCGTCGAGGACGTCGGGCCGGCGGTGGCCCGGGTCAAGCCGGGCGACGCGGTCGTCATCGAGCCGGCCGTCTCGTGCGGCGCCTGCGATCAATGCCGGACCGGCCGGCCGCACACCTGCCGCAAGCTCCTCTTCCTCGGCCACTACGGCGAGCTCACGGGCGGCATGGCCGAGCTCGTCCTGGCCCCGGAGAGGAACTGCGTCCCGCTCCCGGCCAAGATGACCGTCGTCCAGGGCGCGCTGGCCGAGCCGCTGTCGATCGCGCTTTACGCGGCCGGGCTCGGCGGCTCGGTGCGGGGGAAGGCGGTCGGGGTCCTCGGCACGGGGCCGATCGGATTGTGCCTGATCATGGCCCTGAAGGCCGAAGCGAGCGGGCCGGTCTATGCCACAGAGAAGGTCGCGGCCCGGCTCGAGGCCGCGGCCAAGGCGGGCGCCGACTGGACCGGCAACCCCGACCGGGAGGACATCGTGGCCGGGATCCGGGCCAAGGAAAGCCTCGGCCTCGACCTCGTCTTCGAGAGCTGCGGCGACCAATCGGCCCTCGACCAGGCGGTCGGGCTGCTCAAGCCGGGCGGGACGCTGGTCGTCGTCGGCATCCCGCTCGAGCCCCGGGTCTCGTTCGACAGCTCCGTCGTGCGCCGGCGGGAGATCCGCGTCCAGAACGTCCGCCGTCAGAACAAGTGCCTGGAGCGGGCCGTCGGCATGATCCATGCCGGCCGCGTCAAGCCGGACTTCCTGGCGACGCACTTCTTCAAGCTCGAGGAGGCCCGCGAGGCCTACGAGACGGCGGCGGCCCGGCGCGACGGCGTGCTCAAGGCCATCGTCACGCCCTAGCCCTTAATAGGACTGTCCCTCTTCTCGGGCGAGAAGCAGGAGGGAGCAATGGAGAACGCGAGAGACTTCGGCAGCCCGTTCGAGCGCATCTTCGTCGGCGTCGCGGCCCTCGTCGCGGCCCTCGTCCTGATCTATCTGGCCATCCAGGGGCCGCTCGTTCTCGGCACGATCGCTTACAAGACCGCGCCGGTCACCAACAACCAGCTTATCGGCCAGGATGCCGTCAACATCGGCCTCATGAGCCCTCTCCTTATCCTCGGCGCGATCGGCCTGTTCCTGCGCAAGAAATGGGCCAAGGACCTCCTCATCGCGACGCCGCTCTTCCTGATCTACTACGCCATCAGCTACACGGTCGGCTGGGAGTGGAGCTCGCCCGCCTATGCCGGCAACAGCGAGCGGTACTTCTTCTATTTCCTGTTCGTCCTCATCGCCGCGTTGATCATCCTGCTCTACACGCTGGCCGTCTTCCCCAAGAACGCCGAGAGCCATTTCAAGAAGGGCGGCCTGGCCGTCTATTCGACGGTCTTCGTCTTCTTCCTGCTCATCTTCGCCGGGATGTGGATCCAGGAGGTCCGGCAGGTCGTCGCCACGGGCACGACGCGCGGCTACGACCTCTACCCGACCGCCTTCTGGCTCATCCGCGTCTTCGACCTCGGCTTCTCCATCCCGCTCGGGCTCATCAGCGTCTACCTGCTCTGGGCCCGGCCCGACAAGGCCTACCCCATCGTCAGCCTCTTCTACGGCTTCTTCTTCACCCAGATCATCGCCGTCAACGCCATGGGCTGGATGATGTTCGTGAAGAAGGACCCGGCCTTCCTCTGGCGGGACCTGATCGTCTTTTCCGTCCTGGCCCTGATCATCCTCTTCGGCTACTTCTATGTCCGGAGGAACTACCGCGAGGTGAGCCTTCCCGGGTCTAATCGGATAGGAACTGATAGGTCGTCGTGATAGGCACGACCGGCCTGAGCATGGCCCAGACCGGACAGAAGCGCTCCTCGGATAGGGCGATGGCTTTCTCGACCGAAGGCCCGTCGAGGCGGCCGCCCCGGAACTCGAAGTCGAGCTCGACCGCCGTCAGCACGGTCGGGTGGACCTCCCGCTTGGTCCCCTTGGCGTGAACGACGAGCTCGTGGACCTCCTGGCCCATGCGCCTGAGGAGCCCGACCACGACCTGGCCGCTGCAGGACGAAAGGCTGGCCAGCAGGAGCTCGAGAGGGAGGAATCCATTGACGGTCTCTTCCTCCTTGCCGAAATCGATCGCGATCGTCTTGCCCGCCCGGCCCGAGATGCCGTCGAATCTCATCCCGCCCTTGAAGACGACGTCGGCATGGACTTCTTTGGCCATCTTCCTCTCCTCGGAGACCCGGCGAAGGGTCCCGGACATATCTCGCGGCCGCGGCCGCCGCTAGGGTCTGGCCGATCGGGCCATCCGGCGCAGGAGGTCCCGGACCGTCTCCGCCGCCCGCGCGACCGGCTCGGACAGCCCGGCCCCGAAGGCGAGATCGGCGGGAACGATGCCGAGCAGGAACACCGCTTTCCCGGCGGACTCGAGGAACCTGCCGCTCAAGGACAAGGCCAGCCTGTGCGTCGAGAAGCCTTCAGCTTCGGGGAAGCCGGCCAGGGGGCCGAAGACGATCGTGCCGGGCGGGCCCGGAGCGGCGACCGCGTCGATGAAGATCACGTTCCGGCAATCGGCCCGGGCGATGGCATGGACGAAGTTCTCGGGGACGTCCTGGGCGTCGAACAGAGTGACATGCGTCCCGGACAAGGCCCCGCGCACGGCCCCGACGATCCACGGTCCGACCCCGTCGTCGCGGCGCAGGGGATTGCCGACGCCGACGAGACATGCCGGCTCCCGCAGCCGCTCGGCGAGGCCGGAAACGGGACCGATGGCGTCGAGACCGGCCTCACGCGGCGCGGGGCTCTTCGGGCGTTGGGGAATGGCGTCCTCCCGGATGTTCGAAGGGAATATATACAACAATGTCCGGAGGGTGTACAGGGACGCCCCGCGGCGCGCCACGCTGGGATCTATCGTCTCGATCCGGGGAAAAATGGCGGGCCGGCCCGGGGCCCGGGACGAACTCCCGGGCCGGCCGCCGATCCCCCTAAATACCCCTCACATCTTGCGCGTGTAGATGAGCTCCAGGGTCTTCATCTCGGGACCGGTGCCCATGGTCATGAACAGCTCGAACTTGTACTTGCCCTCGTCCAGGAGCGTGGTCACCGCCCTGATCCTGTCCATGGTCTTGCCGTCGGTCATGGCGTTGGGCGACTGTCCGGTCTGGGTCAGGACCTTGCCCGAGGCGTCGAGCCGTCCGGTCAGGATGAGGAAGCTAGTGCTCCAGCTGTCGATCCAGAAGGTCGAATAGACGTTCTTGAAGAGGTCGTAGCCGTTGATCTGGAGACCCTTCGAGGACTCGTTGCCCATCATGCCGTCGAAGTCCGACTTCAAGTAGCGGCCGCCGAAGATGAGCTCGCTCTTCATCGTGCCCTTGCTCTTCTGCGGCTGAGCTCCGGGCATCGGCGGCGTGGCCGTGACCTCGACGTCCCATTCGCCCGCGAGCTTCTTGAAGAGCTCGTGGGGCTTGCCGGGCGTTCCGTACTTCATCATCTGGGCCTGCATCTTCTCCTGGCTCATTGCCTCCTGGCCCGTGATGAGCTTCGGCACGGCCTGGATGACCAAGATGTTGAGGCCCGCTATGGCTCCCGCCAGCAGCACAAATCGCGAAAATCTCATGGGCTCCCTCCAAATTTCCAGCCTATCACCGCCCGATGGTCGGCAAGTTTCGTGCCAGGCCTGGAAGCCGGCCGGAGCGGCGGTCCAGGCGGAGGATCGGCCGAAGCCGAAGAACGGTCCCGCCCGGCGGGACGGTGTCCCGGAGCGGGGGACGGCGAGCGCAATCCGGACGGCGGCGACGGCCGCCGTTCCGGGGCTCTGCCGCGCCACGGCGGCTGGCACGGAAATTGCGGCGGGCAGGGAGCAGAGGTGACGAACATGCCAACCCGGACGAGCTCGGCTGTGTGGGAAGGATCGTTCCGAGAAGGGAAAGGGTCGGTCAGGCTGGCGAGCGGCCTCTTCGAGGCCCCCTATTCGGCCGCCTCCCGCTTCGAGAACGGCCCGGGGACGAATCCGGAGGAGCTCATCGGCGCGGCCCACGCCGGCTGCTTCTCCATGGCCCTGGCGTTGATCCTGAGCGGGCAGAAGACGCCGCCGAAAAAGATCGAGACGACCGCAGACGTCGACATCGAGCCGGACGGCCAGGGTTATTCGATCGTGTCGATCGCGCTCCACACCGTGGCCGAGGTGCCGGGGGTCTCGGAGGCGGATTTCGCCAAGGCCGCGGAGATGGCCAAGGTCGGCTGCCCGGTGTCCAAGGCCCTGAAGGCGACGAAGATCACCCTCGACGCGAAGCTGAAGAAGTAATCCCTAGAGCTCCTGGTGCTCGGTGCGGTGGATGATCTCGTTCTGGAGCTCGGTCGAGCAGTCGACGAAATAATCGCTGTAGCCGGCGACGCGGACGATCAGGTCGCGGTGCTGCTCGGGATGGGCCTGGGCCTCGCGAAGGGCGTCCGCCGTCACGACGTTGAACTGGATGTGGTGGCCCATGAGCCGGAAGTAGGACCGGACGAGGTCCTTGAGCCCGGTCATCCCAGTCTCGTCCGCGAGGAGCTGGGGCGTGAACTTCTGATTGAGCAGCGTGCCGCCCGTCCGGACGTGGTCCATCTTGCCGAGCGACTTGATGACCGCCGTCGGGCCCTTGCGGTCGGCGCCCTGGACGGGCGAGACGCCTTCCGAGACGGCCTCGCCGGCCAGCCGCCCGTCGGCCGTGGCCCCGGTCATCTTGCCGAAGTAGATGTGGGCCGTCGTCGGCAGGAGGTTGATGCGGTAGGCGCCGCCGCGCGGCGTGGGCCGGCCGTCGACCGCCTCGAAGTAGGCCTCGAAGACCCGGGTCATCAGGCCGTCGGCATAGTCGTCGTCGTTGCCGAACTTGGGCGTCCGGTTGAGGACCCGCTGCCGGAGGATCTCGTGGCCGGCGAAGTTCGCCTTCAGCGCGGCCAGGAGCTCGCTCATCGTGAAGTGCTTCCGCTCGAAGACGTTGAAGCGGATGGCGCTGAGGATGTCGGTGATCGTGCCCATGCCCACGCCCTGGATATAGTTCGTGTTGTAGCGGGCGCCGCCGGCGTGATAGTCCTTGCCGTTCTTGACGCAATCGTCGATGAGGACGGAGAGGAACGGGGCGGGGAGATACGCGGCGTAAAGCCTCTCGATGACGTTGCTGCCGCGGACCTTGATGTCGACGAAGTGGCGGATCTGCCGGCGGAAGGCCTCGAAGAGCTCGTCGAAGGTCCCGAACGACGCCGGGTCGCCGGTTGCGAGCCCGATCGTCTTGCCCGTTCTCGGGTCGACGCCGTTGTTCAGGGTGATCTCGAAGACCTTGGGCAGGTTGAAGTAGCCGGTCAGGATATAGGCTTCTTTCCCGAAGGCGCCTGACTCGACGCAGCCGCTGGAGCCGCCGTTGCGGGCGTCGGCGACCGATTTCCCCTGCCGGACGAGCTCCTGGACGATGGCGTCGGAGTTGAAGATCGAGGGCTGGCCGAAGCCGGTCTTGACGATCTTGAGGGCCCGGAGCAGGAACGCGTCCGGCCCCTTGGCGCTGATCTGGACCATCGAGCTCGGCTGGAGGATGCGCATCTCCTCGATGACGTCGAGGATGAGGTAGCTCAGCTCGTTGACGCCGTCGGTGCCGTCCTCCTTCAGGCCGCCGACGTTAATGAGGGCGAAATCGGTGTAGGTGCCGCTCTCCTCGGCCGTGACGCCGACCTTGGGCGGGGCGGGCTGGTTGTTGAACTTGACCCAGAAGGCCTGGAGCAGCTCGCGGGCCGCGTCCCGGGTCAGCGTGCCGTCGGCCAGCCCTTTCTGATAGAAGGGCCAGAGGTGTTGGTCGAGCCGGCCCGGATTGAAGGAGTCCCAGGTATTGTACTCGGTGATGACGCCGAGGTGGACGAACCAGTACATCTGGAGGGCTTCCCAGAGATCGCGGGGCGCCTCGGCCGGGACCCGCTCGCAGACGTCGGCGATCCGTTCGAGCTCGGACCGGCGCGCGGAGTCCGTCTCGGCCGCGGCCAGCTCGCGGGCCTTCTCGGCATGGCGGCGGGCGAACGTGATCAGCGCCTCGCAGCTCACGGCCATGGCCTTGAGCTCTTCCTGCTTGTCATAGGCCGCGGGGTCGGCGAAGAAATCGAGCCCGGCCAGCGCCGCCGCGATGTCCCTCTGGAAATCGCGCATCCCCTTGCGGTAGATCTTGCCGTCGAGGACGGTGTGGCCGGGGGCGCGCTGCTCCATGAACTCGGTGAAGACGCCGGCCTCGTAGGCCTCGATCCAGGCGGGGGCCATCTCGGCGAAGATGCGGTCGCGCTGCGAGCGGCCCTGCCAGAAGGGGATGATCTCCTCGGCGTAGAGGCGGCGAGTTTCGTCGTCGGAGGCGAAGGCGGTCTTCTTGCGGTCGTTGAGGAAGACGAGGTCCTGGAGCGAGTGGATGCAGACCTCGGGATAGGTCGGCGTGGCCTTGGGAGCGGGGCCGCGCTCGCCGACGATGAGCTCGCCGTCGTTGAAGACGACGGCCTTCGTCTCCATGAGGTGCCGGAAAGCCAGGGCGCGCTGCATCGGCACGGACAGGCCCCGCGTCTCGGGCCGCTTGTAGAACTCCGTGACCAGCCTGGCCCGCTCGGCGCTGATCGTCGGCTTGGCCTCCAGCGACTGCTGCCGGAGCTTTCGGATGCGTTCGTTCATGGCCTTCCTCTCTTCTACCCGCCGCGACGGACGTCGAAGCCCGCGTCCCGGAAAGCGGCCTCGATCCCGGCCAGCCGCGCTTCGGAGGGGGCTTCGAACCTCCGGAACAGGGATTCTCTGCCGATCCGGCGGGCCTTGTCCAACCCGCCCGCATGATAGGGCAGGAGACCGACGCGGCGGACCTTTTCGAGAGAGCGGAGAAAAGCGACGGTCTCCCGGATGTTGTCGTCGTCATCGTTGACGCCGTGGACGAGCGGGATGCGGACCCAGACCTCGCGGCCGGCGGCGACGAGGGCCTCGAGATTGGCGAAGATCGGGGCGTTCGGCACGCCGGTGAAGGCCCTGTGCCGGTCGGGGTCGAGGCACTTGAGGTCGAAGAGGACGAGGTCGGCCAGGCGGGCCAGGCGATCGAGAACGCCGTTGGACGACGATCCTGCGGTATCGATGGCCGTGTGGAGGCCCCGCGACCGGCAGGCCTCGAGAACGGCCTCCGCGAAGGCGGCTTGGACCAGGGGATCGCCGCCCGAGAGCGTGATCCCGCCGCCCGATTGCTCGAAGAAGACGCGGTCCCGCTCGGCCTCGGCCATGACCTCATCGACGCTCATCTCTCGGCCGACGATCTGCAGGGCGTCATAAAGGCAGGCCTCGGCGCAGAGTCCGCACCGATCGCACTTGGCCCGGTCGATCCGGACCGCTCCTTCCGGGTCCGCGGTGAGGGCGCCGATGGGGCAAGCCTTGAGACAAGAATGGCAGCGCGCGCACCGGCCCGGCCAATGCATGAGCTCGGGACGGGGGTCGATGCTTTCCGGGTTGTGGCACCATTGACAGCCCAGGGCGCAGCCCTTGAGGAAGAACGTGGTCCGGATGCCGGGTCCGTCGTGGATCGAGTAGCGCTTGATGTCAAAGACGCGCCCGGTCATTAGAGAAATATCCCTTTTCTAATATCTAATATATCAGATATCACAATCCATTGTCAAGCGAATTCTTGCCCTATATTCCCCTGTATTTTTGCGCTGGATTGATGTAAAACCCACTCTTGCGGCCCTTCAATCTGCGCTACGTCTGGGGGGTGACCCTTGTCTCGGCCATGGGCGGTCTCCTCTTCGGCTATGATTGGGTGGTCATCGGCGGGGCCAAGCCCTTTTACGAAACGTTCTTCGATCTCACGACGCCGTCCCAGATCGGCTGGGCCGTTTCGAGCGCTCTCATCGGCTGCCTCGCCGGCGCCCTGCTTTCGGGCGTCCTCTCCGACCGCTTCGGCCGGAAGAAGCTGCTCATCCTGGCCGCCTTCCTTTTCACCGTCACCGGAGTCCTCACGGCCCTGGCGCCGAGCTTCGCCTTCTTCGTCGCGAACCGCCTCGCCGGCGGCGTGGCCATCGGCCTCGCCTCCAACCTCTCGCCCATGTACATCGCCGAGATCTCTCCCGCCGCGATGAGGGGCCGCTTCGTCTCCGTCAACCAATTGACCATCGTCATCGGCATCCTGGCCGCCCAGCTCGTGAACTGGCTCATCGCCGAGCCCGTGCCCGCCGTCGCCTCCCGGGCCGAGATCCTGGCCTCCTGGAACGGACAGTCCGGCTGGCGCTGGATGTTCGGGGCCGAGGCCGCGCCGGCGCTCCTGTTCTTCCTCCTGATGTTCCTCGTCCCCGAGAGCCCGCGCTGGCTGGTCAAGAACGGCCGGGCCGAAGAGGCCGGCCGGGTCCTGGCCAAGGTCGGCGGCGAACCCTTCGCGGCCGGGGCCCTGGCCGACATCCGCGCCTCCCTCGACGCCGGGGAGATCGGCCGGGTCCGCTTCCGTGACTTGCTCGAGCCGGGCCTCACGAAGGTCCTTCTCATCGGCGTCGTCCTGGCCGTTTATCAGCAGTGGTGCGGCATCAACGTCATTTTCTATTACGCCCAGGAGATCTTCACCGCCGCCGGCTACGGGGTGAGCGAGGTCCTTCTCAACATCGTCGTCACCGGCACGGTCAACCTGATCTTCACCCTGGTCGCCATCCGGCTCGTCGACCGCCGGGGCCGCCGGCCGCTGATGCTGGCCGGATCGGCCGGCCTGGCCGCGATCTTCGGCCTGATCGGCGCGGGCTACGCGCTCCACAGCCGCGGACTCCACATCCTCATCCTCGTCGTCGCGGCCATGGCCCTCTACGCCCTGTCGCTCGCCCCGGTCACCTGGGTCCTGCTCTCGGAGATCTTCCCCAACCGCATCCGCGGCGCGGCCATGTCGGTCGCGACCTTCGCCCTGTGGTCGGCGTGCTTCGTGCTGACGTACACCTTCCCACACCTCAACCGGGGCCTTGGGCCGGCCGGGACGTTCTGGATCTACGCCGGCGTCAGCGTCCTGGGGTTCCTTTTCATCAAATCCCGGGTCCGCGAGACCAAGGGCCGGACGCTCGAGGAGATCGAGCGCGAGCTCGTCGGGCCGTAGTACAATGGGGGCGCCCATGGACGAGCGGGTTCCGATCGAAACGCCGTCGGCGGCGACGCCGACGTTGCGCCGTCCCGGCTGGCTCGGGCGCCTCTACGGCGAGGAATGGCGGGCCTGGCGCAAGGAGTACCGGAGGTACTTCAAGTACGCCGCCCGGGCCCTCGGCCTGGGGTTCATCGCCGGCTATCTCTATTTCACGCTCTGGCCGGCCCAGGAGCAAAAGGCCCTCCAATTCGTCCTCCAGTCCCTCAAGGACATCCCCCTCCAGGCCTCTCCCCTGGTCCTGGCCCTGACGCTCTTCTACCACAACGCCCGCGCCTCGGCCGTGGCCCTCGCGGCCGGCGTCATCCCCTTCCTCTCGCTGCCCATCCTCGACACGCTTCTCAACGGCGGCGTCCTGGGGCTGCTCATCTCGATCTCCAAGCACCAGCATCTCCCCGTGCTCCGTCTGGTCGTGACCCAGATCCTGCCCCACGGCGTCTTCGAGCTCACGGGCGTCCTCTACGCGACGAGCGTGGGGCTGTATCTTTCGGCGGCCATGGGCCGGAAGGTCCGCGCCGCCCTTCTCAAAAAAAAGGGACCCGCCCCGGCCCCGACGGAGCGGCCGAAGGATTTCCTCGAAACGTATCCGGAGCGGGCGGCGGCCGCGGACGCCGAGAGCACGGCCCGCAACGTCCTGCGCTCGTTCGTCCTCGTCGTCCTGCCCCTCCTTCTCATCGCGGCCTTCATCGAGGGCTTCATCACCCCGAACCTCCACTGAGGGAACCATGAGATTCACGTTCGCCCACAACAACCTCAACGTCCTCGACCTTCGGAAGAGCCTGGCGTTCTACAAAGAGGCCTTGGGCTTAGAGGAGGTCCGCCGCCATGAGGCCAAGGACGGCAGCTTCATCCTCGTTTATCTCGGCGATGGCCGGACGACGCACCTGCTCGAGCTGACCTGGCTCCGCGACCGGACGGCGCGCTACGATCTCGGCGACAACGAGATCCACCTCGCCTTCAAGGTCGACGATTTCGCGGCCGCCCTGGCCAAGCACAAGGCGATGGGCGCCGTTTGCTTCGAGAACGCCTCGATGGGCATCTACTTCATCGAGGACCCGGACGGCTACTGGCTGGAGATAATACCGGAAAAGCGCTGACGCGCCCGATAAGAGGGACAGTCCCCCGTAAAGAACCCCGACTCCCCGGAATGGGGACACGTACACAGAGTACATGTCCCCGGTTGATCACTTCGTCGAGAATTTGTGGACGGTGACCGTCCGATAGGTCTGGCCCGGCCTGAGGACCGTCGACGGGAAGCCCGGACGGTTCGGCGAATCGGGGAAGTGCTGGGTCTCGAGGCAGAAAGCCGCGTGCTTCGGGTAAGCCGCGCCGCCCTTGCCGATGACCGTGCCGTCGAGGAAATTGCCCGTATAGAGCTGGATCCCGGGCTGGTCCGTCCAGATCTCCAGGACGCGGCCCGTCTCGGGCTCCTCAACGCGCGCCGCCAGGGCCAAGGCCCCTCCGCCGCTTCGCAGGACGAAGTTATGATCGTAGCCGCCCGGGACCTGGGCGATCCTCTCGCCGATCGCGTGGGGCGAGGCGAAGTCGAACGGCGTCCGAGCCACCGGCACGATCTCGCCGGTCGGGATGAGGTTCGCGGGCGAATCCACGGCCGTGATGGCGTCGGCCTCGATCTGGAGCCGGTGACCCAGGATGTCGCCCCGGCCCTGGCCTTTAAGGTTCCAGTAGGCGTGGTTGGTCAGGTTGACGACGGTCGGCTTATCCGTCGTGGCCTCGTAGCGGATCTCGAGCTCGTCCGCGTCGGTCAGCGTGTAGGTGACCGTGGCGGCGAGGTTGCCGGGGAAGCCCTCCTCCATGTCCTTGCTGAGGTAGGTGAGCTTGACCCCGTGGCCGTGCTCGGTCTTCACCGGCTCGGCCGACCAGACGACCTTGTCGAAGCCCTTGATGCCGCCGTGCAGGGTGTTGGCGTTGTTGTTCGGCCGCAGCCCGTATTCGACGCCGTCCAGCGTGAACCGGGCCTTGGCGATGCGGTTGGCGTAGCGGCCGATGATGGCCCCGAAATAGGGATGCGGGCCGAGATAGCCGGCCAGGGTGTCGAAGCCCAGGTTGACGTCGGCCCGGACGCCGTTCCGGTCGGGGACCTCGAGCGAGACGAGGATCGCGCCGTAGGTCATGATCCGGGCCCGCAGCCCATGGGCGTTGGTCAGGGTGAAGATCTCGACGGCCGTGCCGTCCGCGAGCCTCCCGAAGTGCTCTTTCTTGGTCTTCATCGTCGCTTCTCCTTGGTCGGCGGAACCCGGGCCCGGCGCGGCCGCGTCCTTCCGGCAGGTCCCGAAGCCCAGGATCCCAAGGGTCAGGAGAAAGGCCAGGCTTGCCGTCGTCGTCGGGCGTCTCATGAGGCCTCCGGCAGGGGGAATCCCCTTCATTTGTACTCCGATCGGCGGCCCAATTCAATCCGCACGACGGGAACGATTGACCCCGTCTCCTCCGTATGATATCAATGAGAAAAGCATGGTCGGTACGGTCCTCAAGCATTACCTCATCGAGACGGAGCTCGGCAAGGGCGGCATGGGGGTCGTCTACCGGGCCAGGGACACACGGCTCGGTCGCCTGGTCGCCCTCAAGATGATCACCCCCGGGCTCGTGGCCAGCCCCGAGCGGCGGGCCCGCCTCCTCCTCGAGGCCCGTTCCGCCGCCGCCGTCAGCCATCCGGCCATCGCCCAGGTCTACGACATCGACGAGGTCGACGGCCGGCTCTTCATCGCCATGGAATACGTTGACGGCCGGACGGTCACCCGCCTGCTGGCCGACGGCGAGCTCGACCTCCTGGGCGCGGTCGAGATCGCCCTCCAGGTCGCCGAGGGCCTGGCCAAGGCCCATGACGCGGGCATCCTGCACCGCGACATCAAGTCCGACAACATCATGGTCACCCGCGACGGCCATGCCAAGCTGCTCGACTTCGGGCTGGCCAAGCTCGTCGAGCCTATTTCCGACGAGCCGCTCGCGCCCGGCGAGCTGTCGAGGACCCTGACCCGGGGCCGGGTCCAGACGATCCCCGGCGCGGTCATGGGCACGCTGAGCTACATGAGCCCCGAGCAGGCCCGGGGCAAGGAGCTCGACCGCCGCAGCGACATCTTCTCCCTGGGCATCGTCCTCTACGAGATGGTCACTTCGGAGCTCCCGTTCAAGGGCGAGACGCCGCTCGACACCATGCACGCCATCGCCTACGAGGAGGCCCGGCCGGTGACGCTCATCCGGCGGAACCTGACGCCCGAGCTCCACCGCATCGTTTTCCGGTGCCTCCGCAAGAACCCCGACGACCGCTATCCCGACGCCCACGCCCTGGCCGCCGACCTGCGCCGGCTGAAGCACGACCTCGAGACGGGGACGACGACGAAGCTTCCCGCCGGCGAGCGGCTGCGCGGCTGGTTCGAGAGGTTCAAGGTCTCCTTCCCCAGCGGCACGAGGGGCATGATCATCCTCCTCGGCGGCATCCTTCTCGCCGTGCTGCTCGTGGCCGTGAGATTCAACTGGGGCGGCCTCATCGGCCCGGCCTTCATCGGGCTCTTCGTCTACCGGTTCGCGCGCAACCGGAAGCGGCGCCTCGTCGCCGCCTTCGCCCGGAAGCTCGGCAAGTTCCCCGAGGTGCGGCTGGTCACGGTGCGGGACGACCGGCTCACGGTCGTCGTGGACAAGGCCCCGGCCAAGGTCTACCTCCGCATCAACGCCCTGCTCGACGATCTCAACCGGAACCTGTTCTTCGGGAAGGACCTCAAGGGCGAGATCCGTGCGGAAGTCTCCGAGCCCGAGGCCCGGGCGATGATGACGCAGATCGGCGTCGTCTATGCCCGCGAGGACGCCGCGGCCCGAGGCGCCGGAAAGCCGGCCGGCGCCTGATCCTCCGGGCTCATCCCCATCTCGTCCGCAGCCGGGCGAGCTCCGTCCCCGAGGCGGCGTTGAGGATCTGGTGCAGAAAGACGGGCCCGGCGCCGGTTCCGGGGACGGCCTGAACGACGGACAGGACCTCGTCCCCGTAGAAGGCCTCGGCCCGGTAGGAGACTTCGAGCTCCAGCGGTCGGCTCTTGAGCAGGACCTCCGGCGGAACGCCCTCGAGGGCCCACTCGACGTAGACCGCGTTGTTGACGTGCCGGTTCCAGTCGAGGTGCCCCGATTCGACCCGGAAGCGGAGCTCGCGGTCCCGGGCCGCGGGGACCGGCAGCGAGGCGAAAGGATCCTCGAGGGCGCGGCGCTCGACCGCGTAGGGGACGTCGATCGCGGCCTCGACCTTGACCGGCTGCTTGCGCTCGAGATCGATGATCATCCAGGAGCTCGTGGCCGCCAGGACCGGTCCGCCGCCCGCGTCGGCGACCTCGAAGTCGCGGGTGGCGAAGTAGCCGCCCTTGCCCGAGGGCCAGGTCGTGACCTCGAGCCGCTCGCCGATGGCCGGGTAGCGATGGACGAGGACATGATAGCGCGACAGGACCCAGGTCAGGCCGCGCCGGACGAGGTCCGGGACCGAGAGCCCCAGGCTCGCGGCGTGCTCGCCGGCCGAGTCCTGGAGGTAGTTGAGCAGGCTCACGGTCTTGGCCAGCCCCCGGGCGTCGGTCTCGTAGGTGTGGACGGCGAACTCTTTGCGGAGGACGAGATCGGGCATGGCGCGCGCACCCCTCCCGCTACACGATCCGGCGGAGCTCGCCGAGAAGCCGGTCGATCTGCTCCGGCGTGTGCTCCGAGAAGATGGAGGCCCTCAGGACGCCTCCCGCCGGCGCGCCGACATAGGTCGAAAGCGCGATGACGATGCCCCGGTCGAAAAGCTCGGCCTGGACCCGCTTCATGTCCTGGGCCGATCTCAAGGCCCAGGTGACGATGGGCACCGGGTTGTCGTTCGTCTCGAAGCCGAGCCGGCGCAGGCCGGACTTGGCCCGGGCGACGTTGCGGCGCAGCCGCTCGCGCCGCTCCGGCTCCCGCAGGACGATCTCCAGGCCCTTGATCGAGGCGGCCATGGCCGGCGTCGGGCTGGGCGTCGCGCCGGGATAAGCGCCGCAGGTCGCCTTGATGTGGGCGATGAAGGCCTTGGAGGCAGGGATGAAGCCGCCGTGACCGCCGAAGGCCTTGCTCATGGTCCCGGCGAAGAAGCAGCGGTCGGATCGGACGCCGAAGTGCTCATAGGTGCCCCGGCCGTTAGGGCCCAGGACGCCGACGGCGTGGGAGTCGTCGAGGCAGAGGTAGCCCTGATAGGGCTCGAGGACCTCAAGGATCCCGGGGACCGGGGCGATGAGTCCGAAGGTCGGGAAGATGCCGTCGGTCATGACCAGGGGGACGTCGCCGGCCTTGAGGTTTCGCTTGAGCTCCCGGGCCAGGTCCTCCGGGTCGCGGTGCTTGAAGGTGAAGACGGGCTTGAGGGCGGAATAGACGGCGTCGCGGATGCTGAAGTGGGCCGTCTCGTCGATGAAGATGGCCCCGACGCGGGCCTTGAGGGCCTGGACGAGGAAGAGGTTGTCGAGGTAGCCGGAGACGAAGTGGATCGAGTCCTCGGTCCCGAAATAGCCGGCGAGCTTGCGCTCGAGCTCGAGCTGGACGGGCGTGTTGCCGAATCCGGTCCGCGAGGTCGCGCTGTGGAGGCCGTACTTGCGGAAAGCGGCGATGCCGGCGGCCACGACCTCCGGATGCCCGTGGAGGGCGAAATACCCGGTGCCCCCGAAATAGAGGCAGCGCCGGCCGTTGAGCACGGTCTCGGGTCCCGGGGCGCTCTCCATGACGAAGCCTCCCGGCGGGAGCCCGCCCTCTCCGGCGGACGATCCCTCGTCGGCGAAAAGGCGGCCCAGGGCGGGGTTCAGGGCCAGGACGGCGGCCAGGGACTTGGCCAGGAATTCGCGCCGGCCCGGCAGGGATCCATTCTCCGGTGCTTGATGCTCGCGGTCCATGGTCATCCTCCTCTGAAGGATCGACCCCGGCCGGCGCCCCGGATGGTCGGGATGCGGCGGCCGTCAAGGCCGATGTATTCACCGAACAGATCGACGGTCAGGCAGGAGTGGACGGGCAGGACGAAAAGAACGTCGCCCGCCTTGATCCTCTCGAGCTCGCGCGTCGTCGTGCGGATGATGCCGTGCTCCTGCGAAAGCCACGCGACGAGCGTTCCGGGCATGACCGGGCCCCAGCCCCGGCCTCGGGGCCGGCAGACGCGGCCGTAGAACGGGCCGGCCCCGCGCGCCGTGAACGATTCCTTGGACAGGTGGACGGCCCCGCCGTAGATGACGACCTCGTTCCGGGCCGGGTGCGCGGCCACGACCGGACAGGCGACGGCCGCGGCGATGTCCGTCTCGCGGCAGGTCCCGAGCTCGAGCTGCATGGCGTCGAAGAGGACGAAGTTGCCGGGACGGATCTCGTCCGCGCCGTCGAAATCGTCCAGCCGGGTGCAGGACGGGGTGTCGCCGACCGAGATCTCGAGGCCGTGGAATCCCGCCGCGGCCAGGACGTCCCGGGCGCGACGCATCTTGCGCATGGCCTCGGCGTGGACCCGGGCCAAGGCGGAAAGGGTCCGGGCCGCGTAGGTCCGGCCATTGTGGGTCAGGAGGCCGCGCAGGCGGAGTCGCGGCCGGCGGGCGGCCTCCCGGCAGGTCCGGACGAGGAGCCCGCGATCGCCCCAATCAATCCCGGCCCGGTGGCAGCCGACGTCGACCTTGACCCAGAGATCGACCGGCCGGGCCAGGGCCCGATCGAGCCTCGCCAGGATATCGGGCGATTCGACGAGAAGCCCGAGGCGGCAGCGGGAGGCCAGGCGGGCCAGGCCGTCGGCCTCGAGGACGTTGACCGGGAAGGCGATGAGGATATCGCGCCAGCCGTCGGCCGCGAAATACTCGGCCATTTCGAGCGAGGAGACAGTGACGGCCTCGACGCCGAACTCGCGGAATATCCGCCCGATCTCGCGCGACTGGTGGGTCTTGAAATGCGGACGGAAGCGGACCCCGAGGCGGCGGGCCCGCCCGGCCATACGGGCGATGTTCCGGCGGGCCCGGTCCTCGTCGATGACGAGCGTCGGCCTGGCGAACCTCATCGCGGGCGGTCAGATGGCCTTTTCTTGGAAGACGAAGGTGTACTCGACCTTGCACTCGTAGTTGGTGGAGGTCATCTGGACCTCCTCGGGGTTCTGTTTCCCGATGCAGAGGCGATAGGTCTTGCCCGGCTCGTAACTCATGCCCTTGGAGGGTTTCATGGTCACGAGATAGGGCTGGTTGCCGGCCCGGACGACGGAGAACCAGCCCTGGGCGACGGGCGTGTTGCCGTCGAGGACGAGGTGATACATCTGCCGGACGTCGAACTCGATGCGGACCGAGAACGTGATCTCGGCGGCGGACGCCCGGACGACGTGGATGAACCCTTCGGAGGCCATCTGGCCGTGGAAGTAATTCATCTGCGGATTGGAGCGGTAAGTCGCCGAGCAGGCGGCCAGAAGGATGAGCCCGGCCGCGAGGGCCATGATTCGCGTCATACGCATGGCATGCCTCCTTTGGGCGGGACGGGCTCGCGGATGAGGACGCGCGAGCCGGTCCGGATGGATTCGAAGCAGGCGTCGATGGCCCGCATATTCAGCCAGGCGTCGGAGGCGGGATAGTGGAGCGCTGTGCTCCCGAGGACGGCCTCGCCGAAATCGTCGACCATGGCCGTGAACATGTCGGCCTTGGGAATGGGCACGGATTCGGCGGCGTCGCCGCGGACGATCTCGACCGCGACGTCGAAGTCCTTGGCCGAGAAGGCCCGGGCGAGACGGAGGGCGCCCTCCGAGCCGACGACGAGGAGGCGGCTCTGGAACTGGGCCTCGAAGCTCGCTTCGCACTGGGCGAACCGGCCGCCGGGGAACTCGAGCAGTGCCTCGGTCGTCAGGTCGACGCCGGTCGCCGCGTCGACGCGGGCCGCGGCGGTCGCGGCGTACGGCTCGGCGGAGAGGACGAGGCGGGCGACACTGATCGCGTAGCAGCCGACGTCGTAGAGGGCGCCGCCCCCCTGCTCCGGGGACCAGCGGTAGTTCCCGGGATCGCGATGGAAGCGGAAGGTGAAGGCCGAGTGGACCGCGCGCGGCTCGCCGATCGTCCCCGCCCGGAGGAGCTCGAGCGTCTTGTCCATCTGCGGGTGGAACTTGTACATGAAGCCTTCCATGAGCCGGACGCCGTTCGCCTCGGCCGCCTCGATCATGGATCGGGCCTCGGCCGCGTCGAGGGCCATCGGCTTCTCGCAGAGGACATGCTTGCCGGCGCGCAGGGCCCGGATCGACCATTCGGCGTGGAGATCGTTGGGCAGCGGGTTGTAGACGGCGTCGATGTCCGGGGCGGCGACGAGCTCCTCGTAGCTCCGGTGGGACTTCGGAAAGCCGAAACGACGGGCCCAGCCGGCGGCCCGGGCCTCGTCGCGCGAGGCGATGCCGGCCAGAACGCCGCTCCGGGACTTGAGGACGGCCGGGATAAAGGCCCTTTCGGCGATGCCGGCGCACCCGAGGATGCCCCATCTAACCTTCTGAGGCTCGCTCACCGTCTTTCCTTCGCCCCTTCATCTTAAGCCAACGGGGGCTCCGGGTGCAATCAGGCTGGAATCCCAAGATCACGCCGAAATTCGGAAATGAGTATTGTGTCCCCGATTTAGACCTTCGTCAGCTTCTTGACGAAGGCCGGATCGACGTCGCAGCCGAGGCCGGGCTTCTCGGGCAGGGTCAGCGTCCCCGCCTGGATCTGGATGCCGTCGATGACCGGATCGATGGTCTGGTCGGCGGACCCGTCGAGATCGGCATAGACGATGTTGGCCTGTGAAGCGACGACGTGGGCCGCCGCGGTCAGGGCCAGCCGGGTGTCGAGCATGCAGCCGACCATGCAGCGGATGTTGGCCGCGTCGGCGATATGGGCGATGCGGATCGAGTTGAGCATGCCGCCGGCCTTCATGAGCTTGATGTTGAAGGTGTCGCAGGCCTCGGCCCGGATGAGCTTGATGGCGTCGGACGGCCCGAAGAGGGCCTCGTCGGCCATGATGGCGATCGGGCTCTGCTCGCGGATGGCCCGGAGCCCGGCCGTGTCCGAGGCGACCACGGGCTGCTCGCAAAACTGGATCGCGAGAGGGGCCATCTTCTTCAGGCCGTAGATCGCCTGGGGCACGGTCCAGCCCTGGTTGGCGTCGATGCGGATGTTCACCTTGGGGCCGACGGCCTGGCGGATGGCCTCGATATGGGCATAATCCTCGTCGGGGTCGAGGCCGACCTTGACCTTGAGGGTCTTGTAGCCCCTGTCGGCGTGTCCCTTGGCCTCGTTCCTCATGTTCTCGAGGGTGTCGAGGCCGGTCGTGATGTCGGTCTCGAAGACGTTCTTCGTGCCGCCGAGGAGCCGGAAGAGGGGCAGGCCGGCGACTTTGCCCAGGATGTCGAAGAGGGCCATGTCGAAGGCGGCCACGGCGCTCGGATTGGAGTGGACGATGGGACCGACGAGGCGAATCAGGTCGTCGACGGCCAAGGGATCCTTGCCGATGATCATGTCGCGGATGGCCTTGGACGCGGCGACGTTCGTGGCCTGGGTCTCTCCGGTGATGGGCGGGAAGGGGCAGGCCTCGCCGACGCCGGTGACGCCCTGGTCGGTCAGGATGCGGACAAGGACGTCGTTGGCGGCCGTCATCTCGCCGATGGCGATGCGGAAAGGCGAGATGAGCGGGATGTCGTAGAGGAAGATCTCGACGCCGGTGATCTTGAGCTTCTTCGCCGCCGCGCGGGCGGTGGAGAGCGCTTGCGAGGGCAGGGCGTAGGCCTTCGAGCCGGCGGCCAGGGCGCCGAGGCCGAGCATCTTCAGGAAACCTTGGCGGGTCAGGCTCATGGGACCTCCTCGATCGTCGGGTCGATGCCGCCCCATTCTATATGGGGGCCGGCCGGTTTGACAAGACCGAGCCTATTTCAGGCGCGCGGCGGGGTAATCGTTGCTGTCCCGCCAGATGAGGCCGGTGACGTTCCCGCCGGCGTCTTTCTCGAAAATGATCGTGGCCCAGAAGGACCGGTCCAGGAACGAGCCCGGGGCGACCGGGGTGAGGGCTGTCGCGTAGGATTCGCTCCAGACGAGCTCGAGGCCGCCGCCCCGTGCCCGGACTGCGACCTCCGCGTTCGTCCGATAGAAGCCGGGGCCGAACCTGTAGCGGCCTTCGTCGGCCCGGAGGGAAGCCGCGTCCGGCGTGAATCCCCGCTCCAGGGCCAAGGGCGCGTACGGGCCGCCGAACAAGATGGCTCGCAATCCTCCAATGGCGATCCCGGGCACAGGAGCATAGTTGTTGCTGAGGATGATGATGCAGGCGTCATCGTCGGGATAGCGCTCGAAGTACGACGTGTAGCCGGGGCTTCGGCCGCTGAAGCGGAGGACCCTGCGCCCCGACCGCTCGCCGATAAACCAGCCGTAGCCGGCGCCGGCGACATGGTCCTTGAACATCTGGGCGAGGGAATCAGCCCGGAGCAGGCTTCCCTGTGAGAGAGCCCGGTCCCATTTGTACAGATCCTCGACCGTCGAATAGAGCGAGCCGTTCCCTGTCTTGATCGTCCAGTCGAGGAAAGGCGCCCGCTCGAGGTCCCAGATCCCGGCGGGTCCATAGCCCGCGGCCAGGTCCTTGACGATCACCGAGTCCCGGCCCCGATGGCCGGTGTCGCGCATTTCGAGGGGGGCGAAGATGTTCTGGTCGAGGAAATCGCCGTAGCTTTGTCCCGAGACAACTTCGATAACGCCGGCCAGCAGGTTGTAGTTCGAGTTGCTGTATTCATAACGGGCCCCGGGCCCGAAGCGGAGCGGCTTGTCTTTAAAGAGGGCGATCGTCTGCGCGAGCGTGTGGGGGAAACGTGACTCCCGGTCATATTCCGGGAAGTCGTTGACGTTGGGGATGCCCGAGGTGTGGGTCAAGAGATTGTGGAGGGTGATCCGGTCTCCGGCCTGGTAATCCGGCAGGAACCGCGACAGGGGGTCGCGGACGTCGAGCAGGCCGCGCTCCTGGAGAAGGAGGATGGCGGCCGCGGTGAAGCTCTTGGAAAGGGAAGCGATCTGGAACTTCGTGCGAGAGGTCGCGGGGACGTCGAACTCCCGGCTGGCCAGGCCGTAGCCTTTGGCAAGAAGGACGTGACCTCTCCGGGCGATAAGGACGGCCCCGCTGAAGCCGCCGGCGTCGATGAATGGCTGGAGATAGGCGTCGACCTTGTGGACGAGCCCGGACGCCTGGCCTGAGGGACCGGGGCCCGAGCAGGCCACGAGCGAGATCACGGCTAACAAGAGCCCGGCGCCTATCTTCATGGCACGCTCCTGACCAGCAGCCCGGGAGGGGGCGAACGGTTTCCTATTCTATGAGCAGGACGACCGGCTTGACAAGGGGCCAGCCTCCCATGCGAAGGCGCGTGAGCTTTGAGTCAGGCCCGTTCTATCCGATCAAGCGGGCCGTCAGCGCAGGGGGGCGGGCTCCCGCCGGCCGCGGGATAGCGAGGCGAAGACGCCGACAAAGCAGAGCGCGGCGTAGAAGACGAAGGCGACGTGCGTGCTGCGGAGGAAGAGAGGATAGAGGCCGGGCTCGATCCCGGACCGGCCCATGATCAGGGCGAAGATCATCATCGTCAGGCCGGCGCTCAGCATCTGGCCGGTCAGGCGCATGGTCCCCAGGGTGGCCGAGGCGAGGCCGAGCTCGCGCGTCTCGACCGAGGACATGACGGCGTTGGTGTTGGGCGACGAAAAGAGACCGAAGCCGAGGCCGAGGCAGGCCAGGCTGGCGACGATGTAAGCGAAGCTCGTCTCCGGACGCAGGAAGGCGAAGAGGAGGAGGCCGGCCGCCGACAGGGCCATGCCCAGGGATGCGATCAGGCGGGGCTCGGACCGGTCGGAGAGCCGGCCGGCGAAGGGCGAGGTGACGGCCATGACGACGGGCTGGGCGATGAGGACCAGCCCGGCCTTATAAGGAGGCAGGCCTTTGATGTACTGGAGATAGAGGCTCGCGAGAAAGGCCACGGCCGCGGTGGCGCAGTAGTTCAGGAGGGCGGCCAGGTTCGAGAAGGCGAAGATGCGGTTGACGCGAAAAAGGCGGATATCCAGGACGGGCGAGGGAACGCGCCCTTCGAGGATGACGAAAGCGGTCAAGGCCAGGAGGCCGGCCGCGGCGAAGCCGAGACCCAGCGGCGCAGGCAGACGGGAGAGGCCGAAGATGAGGGCCACGAGGCCGAGGCCGAAGAGCACGGCCCCGGGGACGTCGAATCCCTCGCCGCGGGCCTCGGCCCACTCGCCCTTGAGCCGCGTCGTGGCGAGGATTAGGCCGGTCGCGGCGATGGGGATGGTCACGAGAAAGACGGCCCTCCAGCCGGCCGCGTGGACGATGAAGCCGCCGAGGACGGGCCCGAGCGAGAGGCCGGTGTAGACGGCGGCCGTGTTGAGCCCGAGGGCCCGGCCGCGGGCTCCGGGCGGGTGGACCGAGGTCAGGATGGCCACGCCCGTGCCGAAGATCATGGCCCCGCCGAGGCCCTGAACGGCCCGGGCCAGGATGAGCAGGAACGCGGAGGGCGCGAGCGCGCCGATCGTCGCCCCGCAGATGTCGAAGCCGAGGCCCAGGGCGAAGATACGCTTGCGGCCGGTGATGTCGGCCAGGCGCCCGAGCGGAACGAGGAACATGGCCGCCGTCATGGTGTAGGCCGTCAGGACCCAGCCGAGCATGACGGCGCTCAGGCCGAACTCCTTGCCGATGAGGGGCATGGCCACGTTCATGCTCGAGGCCATGAAGGGCGTCAGGAACGAGGACACCATCGAGACGGTGAGGGCCGTCCGCCGCAAGGACCGGTCGGCGGCGATCATCGGGGGCGGCACGGCCATGGCCCGGCCATTATACCGGAAGGTACCGGGTTTACGCATTACGCAGCATGCAAAACCGGGGACACGTACACAGAGCACACGGCCCCAATCCGGTAATGCGTAAACCCGGTACCTTCTTATTACCGGCGGAGGAAGCGGCGCAGATAGTCCAGGGTCTCGCTGAGGCCTAGGGCGAAGGAGACGGCGAAGAAGACGGCCAGTCCGGCGATCCCGGAGACGACGAGGCTACTCAGGGTGCCCCAGAGCGAGAGGCCCAGTTGCGTGGCCATGAGCCGGTTCACGAGCCAGGCCGCTCCCCCTCCGGCGGCTGAGGCGATCGTGAGCCGCGCGCCGTAGGAGGCGAGGGCGCCGAGGTCCGTCGTCCCGACCTTGCGCGGCAGCAGCGCGTAGAGGACGGCCACGTTGAGGATGGCCGCGAGCGACGTCGAGAGCGGGAAGGCCAGATAGCCCACGACCCACATCAGGGAGAGGTTGAGGACGATGTTGAGGCCGATCGAGGCGAAGCTCGCGTACATCGGCGTCTTGGCGTCCTTGTAGGCGTAAAAGACCGCGGCCACGTTCCGCAGGGCCGAGCTGAACGGGATGCCGGCGGCGTAGAGGACGAGCGCGGCGGCCGTGGCCAGGGTGTCCGCGGCCATGAAATGGCCCCGTTCGTAGATGGCCCGGGTGACCGGGACGGCCAGGCCGCAGATGAGGGCCGACGTCGGCACGGTCAGGAAGAGGACCATTTTGAGCGAGTCCGAAAGGGTGGATTTGACCGCGGCGACGTCGTTCTCGAGGACGAGCTTGGAGAGCGAGGGCAGGGCGACCGTCCCCACGGCGATGCCGAAGAGCCCCAGCGGCAGGTGCATGATGCGGAAGGCGTAGTTGAGCCAGCTGACGCTGCCCTGGGCCAGGGGCGTGACCAGGATGGTATTGACCAGGACGTTGATGCGCGTCCCGGCGAGGCCGATCGCCACCGGGATGAAGAGGGCCATGACCCGCCGGAACTGGGGGTCGCGGAAGCTCAGGACCGGGCTCCAGCGGAAGCCCTTGCGCCTGAGGAGCGGCGTCTGGACGAGGAACTGCATCAGCCCCCCGAGCAGGACGCCGATGGCCATGCCGAACATCGGCTCCCGGCCCCTGGCCACGTACCAGCCGTAGGTCAGGACGGGAAAGAGGATGGAGAAGAGATTGAAGAGCGCCGGGGCCACGGACGGGACGAAGAAGGACCGCTCCGTGTTCAGGTAGCTCATGGCCCAGGCGGCCAGGCTGACGAAGAGCAGGAAGGGGAAGAGGACGGCGGTCAGCTGGGCGGTCAGCTCGATCTTGCCCGGCACGCGGCCGAAGCCGAAGGCGATGGCCTTGGCCAGGGCCGGGGCGAAGAGCAGCCCGGCGAGCGACACGGCCCCCGTCACGACGAAGAGGACGTTGAAGATGTTCGAGGCCAGCCGGTTCTCGGCCTCTTTCGTCTTGGCCTTCTCCGCCGTCAGGACGGGCACGAAGGCGGCGGAGAGGGCCGTCTCGGCGAACAGGTCGCGCAGCAGGTTCGGCACGCGGAAGGCCACGTTGAAGGCGTCCGTGGCCAGCCCGACCCCGAAGAGGTGGGCGAAGACCATCTCCCGGACGAGGCCCATGACCCGGCTGAAGGCCGTGCCGATGGTGAACGACCGGACCCCCCTCGAGATGTCCTCCATGGTCCTGCCATTATTCGACAATTGAGGCCGGGATGGCAAGGCTTATTCCGGGCCGGACGGCCTTGACGCGGCCGTTCCTTCTCCCTATACTCGAACGCACCGGCGGGTTCCCCGCAGCCAGAGCCGAAGGGCAATGAGATGAAAGCGGATCCTTCGTCATTCCAGGGAGAAGCGCTCTTCAAGGCCGTCCTGAACACCGTCAGCGACGCCATCACGGTCATCGACAGGGACCTGACGGTCGTCTTCCAGAACGAGCCCGTCCGGAGGCTCTATGGGGACCGGGTCGGCGAGACGTGCTATGAGGCCTATCGCGGGCGCCGGGAGCCCTGCGAGAATTGCATCATCCTCGACGTCATCAAGGACGGAAAGCCCAAGAGCGCTCTGCGGGACATCCAATTGCCGAATGGGAACATCCTCTGGATGGAGGTCCTGGCGGGGCCCTATAAAGACCCGGAGGGCCGTATCATCGGCGCCATCGAGGTCCATCGCAACGTGACGGAGCAGATGCGGCTCTCGGAGACCTGCGTGACCCTCCGCCGGGAGATCGAGCGCCAGGCCCAGTTCCACAATATCATCACCCAGTCGAAGAGGATGAAGGCCGTCTTTCGCCTCATCGAGCGGGTGGCCTCGACGACGAGCTCGGTCCTGATCACCGGGGAGTCCGGGACGGGAAAGGAGCTCATCGCCCGGGCCATCGTCTTCAATTCGGGCCGGAAAGACAAGCCCTATCTGACGATCAATTGCGGGGCCATCCCGGAAAACCTGGTGGAGTCGGAGCTGTTCGGCCACGTCCGCGGGGCTTTCACGGGGGCCGTCAGGGACCATCAGGGCCTCCTCGAGGTGGCCGACGGGGGGACGCTTTTTCTCGACGAGGTCGGAGAGATCCCCCCGGCGGCGCAGGTCAAGCTGCTTCGCTTCCTCCAGGAGGGAGAGAGCCGGCGGGTAGGCGATACCAAGGTCAGGAAGTTCGATGTCCGGATCGTCGCCGCCACGAACCGGGATCTCGAAGAGGCCGTCCGGGAAGGATCGTTCCGCGAGGACCTCTTCTTCCGCCTGAACGTCATCCCCGTCTTCCTGCCTCCGCTCCGCGACAGGCGGGAGGACATCCCTCCGCTCGCCGCCCACCTTCTCCAGCGACTCTGCGACGCGCATTCGCGCAACGTCACCGGGCTCTCGCCGGAGGCCCTCCGGGCGTTCATGAATTACCATTGGCCGGGGAATGTCAGGGAGATGGAGAACGTCATCGAATACGCCCTGCATCTCACCGACGAGGGGAAACCCATCCGCCCGGAACAGCTTCCCCCCAAGTTGTTCGCGACAGCCGACGCTCCGTCGAGCCCCGCGGGCTGCGTCTCCATCGAGGAATACACGAAGCAGGCCATCGTCATGCTGCAGAAGGACCACTCGGAAGAGCAGATCGCCGAGATCCTCGGGATGAGCCGGAAGAGCCTTTGGGAGAAGCGGAAGCGCTGGAACCTCCAGAAGCCGGCTAAGAACGCCTAATCGCCCCATGTTACCGATGGTAATACGGGCCTTCTGAAGATTACCCTCGGTAACAGAATCGGCCTTCAACGACTTTTCTGAGCGCCATCTCGCGGGCCTCCTTCCCCATTGATATCAACATCTTGCAGTCTGCCTTCTCCTGCGGATGTCTTTGGCATGCTTTCCGCAAATTAGACGGACGAAGATCGAAAAGGAGAGATCAGGAAATGAAAGAAGACAAAGAAGGCCAGCCTCAGCAGAAGCCGTTCAGCACCTGCTTGGAGGGCTCGCCCTGCGCGGAGATGATGCAGAGGATCTTCGGCGGACAAGGGTGCGGGTCCCTCTGCGAAGAGATGATGAGGTCTTTCATGAAGACCGGCCATGAAGGCAAGGAAGAGCCTAAAGACGATCAAAAGAAGGAGGAGAAATGATCACGTCGATCATGAAGGTCCACAAGTGCGCCAATTGCGCGATCCGGTGCCAGGCCTCGAGGAAGCCCCGCTCGCTCTTCGCGCGCATCCATCGCTGGCACGCGACCTGGTGGCCCGGCTGGAAGCTCTACCAAGCGGAGCTCGGCGCTCGGGCCGCCAAGGCCATGCCGAGGGCCCGAGGGACGGCGGGAGCTTGAGGTCGATCAAGATAGGAGGAATCGGGATGAACACGACCATGAAGGAAAACGGCCGGCGCTTCGATGAGATCGCCATGGCTTTGGCTCTGATCATGACCGGAGCTTTGTGGCTGGCTCCCGCCGGACTTCTGCCCGAAGGGACTTGGCTGGCCGGGGCCGGAACGATCCTGCTCGGGCTCAACGCCGCGCGATACGTCCGCAGGATCAAGGCCAGCGGCTTCGGCGTCAGCGTGGGCCTGGTCGCGCTGGCCGCGGGCATCGGCCGCATCGCCGGCCGGGACCTTCCCTTTGTGCCCGCGCTGCTGATCGTCCTCGGGGTTGCCCTGGTCATCAAGGCCGCGACCGCCAGAGGAAAGAGCGAAGGCGCACCCGGCGCCCTGTGACGGCATGGAGCCTTCATCATGAACGCCATGGATCCCAGAATAGCCGGGGCCGTCATCCTGGCCTCATCCACGGCGTTCCTCGTCGTCAAACGATGGACGACGGGCTCCTTCCTGAAAGGCCGCCCGGAAGGGGGATTTCTCCTGTGGTTCACTCACCTCCTCAACCTCTTCCTTCTGGTGGCCGTGAACCCCGCCGTGGCCATCCTGCTCGCGGCCCGGAGGTTCGAGAGGCTCGACCCGACCATCATGGACCCGGGGGAGACTCCGCTGCATCTCGGCCTCGAGATGGGCGGGCTCTTGCTCTACCTGGCCGGGACCTGCCTGATGGGCTGGGCCCTCGTGACGATGCGGGGACGCTTCCGGGTCATGGGCACGGATCCCCGGCCGACGGACGGGTTGCTCGTGTCCGGACCCTATGGCCTCGTGAGGCACCCGATGTATGCGTCGGTCCTGGCCCTTTCCTTGGGGCTGGCCCTCTTGACTCAGTCGTTGGCGCTGTTCGCGCTCTTCGGAGTCCATGCGGGCGCGATCCTGGGCCTGATCGCCATCGAGGAAGAGGGGTTGCGGCGCGCGCATGGCGAGCGATTCGCGGCCTATCGAAGCCGGGTCAAGAAGCTCGTCCCGCTCTTCTATTAGGGAGACCCGAAGATGGACAACGACCGAGAAGCGGCGTTTTCCGAGCTCGAAGCATCCGTCGGCCTGGCCCTCGAAACCTATGCCAACGTTCACCGGGGGACCGGATACAACTCGATGGCTTCGACCCTTCTTTACGAGCGGGCCCGGGACCTGGTGCTGAGAGCCTGCGGCCTCGACGGACGCCGGTACACGGTCGTCTTCTGCACTCCGGCCCGGGCCGCGGCCCTCGAAGCCGCGATCCTTCCCGGCCGCCCGGTCGTCCTTTCGAGCCGGGACCTCGGCCTTCCGCTCGGCCTCCGGGCCGTGATCGTCAGGTCCCGCGCGCTCCGGAAGGCCGCTCCGCCCGAGACGGGCGGGGGCACGGTGAGGATGGTCTCGCGCCGGTCAGTCGTCCGGGAAGCCGCGCCAGACCGCTTCGAGGCCGGGACCCCTTCCGTCATCAACGCCGTCGCCTTCGCCCGGGCCCTCGAGCTCGTCCGGCGCTTCGGCATCAGGGCCTTTGCCCCAGGCCCGGGGGAAGCGGCAACGCCGCTCCAGATCCTGCACGGGGACGATCTTGGCGAATTCTCGGGCCGTGAGCTATTGCGCCGGCTCCGGCGGACGACCATCGGACTTCACCGTCCCGTGCCGACGGACGGCGGTTTCTCGCCGTACCTCCATGCCGACAACGCCGCGAGCACGCCGACCTTTCAGGCCGTGTGGAACGCGGCGCGTCAGACCTGGAGGCTGCCGGAGGACCGGCGGGCCGAGCTCGTGTCCGCCGTCCGGGGCCAGTGCGCCGGGTTCTTCGGCGCGCCGGCCGACCTCTACGAGGTGATCTTCACCTCGAACACGACGGAAGCCGTCAACATCGCGGCCGACGCGCTCGTCCGGAAGCCGGCCCCGGCCCAGGGCTTCGAAGGCGAGACGGTGGTCCTCGATACCCTCGCCGAGCACAATTCGAATGAGCTCCCCTGGCGGTTCGCCGAGGGCGTCACGGTGATCCGCACGCCCGTCGATGACGAGGGCTTCCCGGACTTGAAAGAAATGGAGCGGCTTCTTCAGGAATACAACGGCGACCGGGCCCACGGGCGGAAGCGGATCCGCGTCGTGGCCGTGAGCGGCGCCTCGAACGTCCTCGGCGCGTGCCCCGATCTCGCCGGGATCGCCCGGATCGCTCACCGCCATCGAGCGCTGGTGTTCGTGGACGCGGCCCAGCTCGCCGGCCACCGGGCCATCCGCATGGCGGCCGATGATCTCGACGGGCTGGCCTTCTCGGGCCACAAGATGTATGCCCCGTTCGGCGCGGGAGGCCTGATCCTGAGGAAGGGGCTCTGGCCCGCGGGGGACGCGGCGCTCGAAGCGGCGCGGGAGTCCGGGGAAGAGAATGTGACCGGTATCGCGGCCCTGGGCAAGGCCATCGATCTCCTTGAACGGATCGGGATGGACGTCGTTCGGGACGAGGAGATGAGGCTGACCCGGACGGCCTTGAAGGAGCTGTCCGCCGTGCCGGGTCTCCGCCTCTACGGGGTCTCGGATCCCGGCTCGCCTCGCCTGGCCCGGAGGCTCGGCGTCATCAGCTTCGAATTGGAAAACGTACCCCACAACCTCGCTGCCATGGAGCTGGCCGAGACGGCCGGGATCGGGGTCCGGACGGGGTGCTTTTGCGCCCACCTTCTCGTCAAACGGCTCATGCGCATCCATCCGGCGAGAGAGGTCCTGGCGGATCTGGGCTTGAAGCTCTTCCCGGGGATCACGAAGTCCCTTCTGCCCGGGCTGATCAGGGTCAGCTTCGGCCTCGCAAACGACGAAGCCGACGTCCTTCGCCTGAGCCTGGCTCTCGAAAAGATCGCCGCCCGGCGCCGGCCCCTTGTCGCGCGCCTCCTGGCCAGGACCCATAACGCGGCGCCGGCCGGGCCGGACACGGGAACCCGCAGGCGCCTGCGAGAGGCCGTGGAACGAGAAGCGTCGTCCGTCTATGGCACGGCCCCGGCCGGACCCGCGGAGGACCGTCAGCGGCCTTCGGCCCTTTCGGACTGGGTCCCGTCGAGGGACATGGCTCTTTGGCGGCGGCCGTGCTGCCGGAAACTCTGAACGGAGAGGAGGACCTCATGAGGATCAAGAAGAACGTCGGCCGGCTCGACCGGAGCCTGAGGATCGCCGGTGGCTCGGCCATCCTCGCAGCCTGGCCCTTCTTTCTGAAGGGCAACTATCTTCTTCTGGGCATCGGCGTGGGCTTGCTGGCGATCGGGCTCGTCGGGTTCTGTCCGCTTTATGTCCCGTTCAAGATCTCGACCCGCAAGCGGCCTTGACGGTCGCGAAACGGCCGATGGGACGCCGGTTCAGTGCGGACCGGAAAGGTCCGGCGAAGCGCCCGCCGGGAAGTACCGGCGCTTGAAATACAGCGCCACGTTGACCAGGCCGATCATCACCGGCACCTCGACCAGCGGCCCGATGACCGCGGCGAAGGCCTGGCCCGAGTTGATGCCGAACACGGCCACGGCCACGGCGATGGCCAGCTCGAAGTTGTTGCTGGCGGCGGTGAATGAGAGCGTCGCCGCCTTGGGATAGTCGGCACCCGCTTTCCGGCTCAGGAAGAACGAGACCAGGAACATGACGATGAAGTAGATCAGGAGGGGGATGGCGATCCTGAGCACGTCGAGCGGGATCTTGACGATGTATTCGCCCTTGAGCGAGAACATGACAACGATCGTGAAGAGCAGGGCGATGAGCGTGATCGGGGTGATGACGGGCAGGAACCTGGACTGATACCACTCCCGGCCCTTGAGCCGGATCAGGCCGAAGCGCGAGACGAGACCGGCCAGGAAGGGGATGCCGAGATAGATGAAGACGCTCTTCGCGATCTGGCCGATGGTCACGTTGACGGCCGTGCCCTTGAGCCCGAGCCAGGTCGGGAAGACGGTGATGAAGATGTAGGCATAGACCGAGAAGAAAAGGACCTGGAAGATCGAGTTGAAGGCCACGAGGCCGGCCGCGTATTCCCGGTCGCCCTGGGCCAGGTCGTTCCAGACGATGACCATGGCGATGCAGCGGGCCAGGCCGATCATGATCAGGCCATACATGTATTCGGGCTTGTCGCGCAGGAAGACGACGGCCAGGGCGAACATCAGGAGCGGCCCGATGATCCAGTTCTGGACGAGCGACAGGCCGAGGACCTTGAAGTTCTTGAAGACGTCGCCGAGCTCCTCGTAGCGGACCTTGGCCAGGGGAGGGTACATCATCAGGATGAGCCCGATGGCGATGGGGATGTTGGTCGTCCCCGATTGGAACCTGTTGATGAAGCCCACGATCGCGGGCACAAAGTAGCCGAGGCCGACGCCGATCCCCATGGCCAGGAAGATCCACAGGGTCAGGTAGCGGTCAAGGAACTTGAGTCTCTGGACGCGAGGGGTCATGGCGTTCTCCGTAAGCTCGGGATGGCGATCGGACGAGCCTCAGACGATGCTGATGTCCGGCTCAATGACGATCTCGCTCTTGATGGAATTGGCCACGAGGCTGAACTTCTGCGCGGCATCGAGGCCGCGGCGAACGCGTTTTTCGACGGCCTCGGAGAGCTCGGCCCCGGCCCGGACGACGATCCGCGGCCGGAGGACGACCCGGGTGAATCTCTCCGTCCTGTCGAGCTCGATGATCTTGGTTCCCTCCGCCCGGCACTCGTAGGAGACGAGGTCCAGCCGGAACCTCTCCGCCGCCCAGATGAACATCAGCGTGACGCACGCGTTGACGGCGCCGACGAAGGCGTCCTCGGGGGTGAGAAGGCCGGCTTCGCCGCCGGAAGCCGGCGGCGCGGAAAAGTCCATCTCCGGCCCGTTGCCGAGTTTCAGGCGGCCGCGGTGACCGCCCGTCCAGGCGACCGAAGCGGTGTAGACCTCGGTCTTGGCCGCCATCAGCCCTTCCCTCCGGTCTCGATCCGGCGGCTCTTGCGCGGCTTCTCGAGTACGGCGTCGACCTCCTCCGCGATCTTCATCGCCACGTCCTCGGCCAAGGCCAGACCGCGCGGTCCGAGACGCCGGGCCGTGCCGAGCTCGCCCCCGCGGCCGTACGCCGCCGCGATAGCGGTCACGACGACGGACGCCGCGGGCCTGGCGCTATGCTTTTCGGTGGCCCTCGCCGCGCAGCGCTTGTCGCAGCCGTCCACGGCGATGGTCGGATAGTGGCGGGCGAAGGCCCTCTCCCCTTCGCCTCCGGCCAGGAACAGGGGCAGGCAGAGGGTGACGGTCTCGTCGGGCCGAAGCGTCTCGAGCACCCTGCGGACCGCCCGCCGGGTCACAGTGCCTTCGGCGAGCTCCTCGCCGGAGCAGGCGATCAGGCCCACTTTCCTTTTCGGCAGGTCAGGCACGGCCGCCCTCCGCGTCGAGGTCGTCGACGAGCCGGGCCGCCTCTTCGGCCGCGGCCCGGGCCAGCCGCAGGCCGTCCTCGTTGAGGTCGCAGATGCCCTCCGGTTTGAGCCCCCGATGGCGGCGGACGACGTCGAAGATCGCGATCCCATGGACCCTGGAGGCGCCCGAACAGGCCAGGCCCTTGGCCGCGCACGCGAGCTTGCAGCCGTCAATGGCGATGGCCTCGGCGCCGGCGACCTCACCGCGGGCCTCCTCGTCGCCCATGACGAGGAGCGAGAGGGCGACGACTTTCGTCCTTTTCGGCCGAAGGTCCTCGACCAGGATATGAGCCGCCTCCCGGGAGGCCGCTCCCAGGCTCTTGCCGATCCCGCTGCAGGCGGCGACCGGGATCTTGCCTCGGCCGCCGCTCATCCCGAAACCTCCGCCTCCGCCTGGACCTTGGCCTGGGCCATGAGCTCGGCCGCCGTGATCAGCGCCTTCCGCGCCGTCACGGCGTCCTCGACCTCGAGCACGGCCAGCCAGCCTTTTCCGTAGGGGTCCTGGTTGACGAGCTCCGGGGAGCTCAGGAGATCGCCGTTCGTCTCGACGACCCGGCCGTCCACGGGCGACGGGAGGCTGAGGTTGACCTTGATCGTTTCGACGACGGCGAACTCGTCCCCCCTCTTGACCCGTGTTCCCCGCTCTTTCGGCTCGGCGAAGGCGACGTCGCCGTTCCTCTGCTGGGTGAAGTCGGAGAGCCCGAGGCGGGCGCGAGACCCCTCGAACCGGACCCAGACCCCGGCTTCGCTATAGGCGAGGTCGACGGGAAAGCGGAATCGGAACTTGTCGACGGCGAGCTCCAGGACGCCCCGCACGAACATCTCCTCGATCCAGGCCCGGATCTCGTCCCGGCTCTTGCGGAAGCAGGCCAGCACCTCGTCCCCGGTCCCCACGCAGGCGGCCGGGTCGTCGAAGGCGCGATGGACCTGCTCCTTGCCGCCCGGGAAGAACGGACAGTCAGCCTGCCGGTCGTCGCAGACCATGACCACGTAATCGAACCGCCGGCCCTCGAACTCATCGAGGCTTTTCGACCGGTGCCCGGAGATGTCGATGCCGATCTCGGCCATGGCTTGGATGGCCGCCGGGTGGACCCGCGTCGGGCTCGCCCCGGCGCTCGAGGCTTCGAATCGATCGCCGTGAAGGGCGTTGACCAGCCCCTCCGCCATCTGGGAGCGGGCCGAGTTGTTGACGCAGATGAAAAGGATCGATGTCTTCAAGACCGGGCCTCGCGCCGGCCGGCCTCGCAGAGGCGGCTGCGGACGTTCTGCCGGACGCACTCCCCGAGCTTGCGGAGGTCGGCTGCGGCCTCGCCCGGGCCCTCGACGCGCCCGGCGAGAGCCCCAGCCAGGAGACCGTCCAGGACCGGCCGGGCCGGATCGGGAATGCGATAGACGACCCAGCGCCCTTCGCGCACGTCGTCGGCCAGCCCGGCCTCGCGCAGGACGCGCATGTGGCGGGACACGCGCGATTGCTCCATGTCCAGGACGAACATCAGCTCGCAGACGCAGAGCTCGCGCCGGCGGAGCAGGTGGACGATCCGCAGCCGGGTCGGGTCGGCCAACGCCTTGAAGACCTTGACCGCCTCCCTCATGGGCATTGGATGATCCCCTGGGCCCAGAGGCAGCCGCCGCAGGCCGGAAAGGCGTTGCCGTAGCAGTCCTCCTCGTTCTTCTCGAGGAGCGAGCACCCGCCGCAGACGTGGCAGGGCGAGAAGTCGAAGGCCTTGACCTTGTCGCGGAAGTCCGCGTAGGGCTTCGAATCCCAGATCGCGGCGAGGTCGCCGTCGCGGACGCTGCCGAAGGCATGGCGGCGGACCCTCCGCTCGAGCCCGTAGAGGTAGGTCTTGTGCGAGTGGAGAAGCCCCATGCAGGGGCTGACCTCGCCGTCCCAGCGGACGAACGAGGCCCGGTCATGGATGAACCGGCAGCGGCGGGCGTCGACGGCCACCCGGTTGCCCATGAAGGTCAGGTTCTCGAAGCCCTGGAAGAGGCTGAAGAGCGTCTCCTTGGTCGTGTTGTTGACGTCGAGGCGCGGCAGGCTGAGCTCGGTCTTGCCCGGGGCGAAGGTGAAGGTCTCCAGGGTCAGCGTCTGGAGGCAGAGCATCTCCTTCTCCATGGCCTCGCTGTAGGGCAGGACGTGGCTGACGAGGATGCGCCGGGCGCCGACCGAGCGGGCCAGGCGGTCGAGGTGCTTGACGTCGCCGAGGTTGGTCTTCATGACCACGAAGGCGATGCCGATGTCGATCGTGTGGCCGTCCCGGCCGTTGCGCCGGCCGAGGCGCTCGACGTTCTCGAGGACGCGCGAGAGGCTGGCCCCGGGCCGGATGGCTTCGAAGCTCTCCTCCGTGACGCCGTCGAGCGAGATCCAGAGGGTGTCGAGGCGCTCCCGGAGGAGCCCTTCGATCATGGCCTCGTCGAGCATCGTGGCGTTGGTCGTCATCTCGGCCCTGAGGCCGAGCGACTTGACGGCCCGGATCATGTCGAGGAGGCGGGGATGGGCCGTCGGCTCGCCGAAGCCGCCGAGCATGACCGACTCGAGATGGGGAAAACGGCCGAGCTGGCCGGCCAGCCGCTCGAAGACGGTCCAGTCCATGTCGCCCATGGGCTCGTCCCAGGTGTTCCGGATGCAGGTGCGGCAGGCCAGGTTGCAGCGGGAGGTGGGCTCGACGTAAAGGCGGTTGAGGCTGTGGATGTTGGGCGCGATCTCGAGGCGGCCGTGGTCGGAGGTGACCTCGAGAGTGGCGCCGGGGGCGAGGCCGAGCGTCTTTTCGAGCTCGGGAGGGACGATCAGCCGGCCGTTCTCGACCTTGAGGCGATGGACGGCGCGCCCGGCGTCGCCATGGCCGCGCAGAAGGCCCTTCTCGCCCTTCTCGAGATAAGCCATGAGACCCGTTCCTTCGGGCATGTTCAAGCCGAATCTCTTTTCGCTCATGGGCAAAATATCAATATATGAGGATATATTCATATATCGCCGCTCCCTGCTTGTCAAGGATCTCGTTCGAGGGCCGGACGGTCGGAATGGACCTCGCCGGGCCAAAAGATTTAGAATCCGGACATGCATCCGAGCGGTCCGCGTCGGCCCGTCCGCTTCGCCGTCATCGCGGCGGTCGTCTCGGCGCTCGCCGGCGCGGTCATCACAGCCTGCGGCGGCAAGACGGCCTCCGAGGCCGGCCGTCCCGCCTACCGCGATCCCAGCCTGTCCGTCGAGCGCCGGGTCGAGGACCTCGTGGCCCGGATGACGGCCGAAGAGAAGTTCCGCCAACTGTTCATGGTCCCCTACGACCGCGGGGCCGGCCGAGAGGCGTGGAAGGACGGCATCTTCGGGCTCCAAGTCAGGGGCGATGGCGACGCGAGGCAGGCGGCGGAGAAGATCAACGCCCTCCAGAAGTTCTTTGCCGAAGAAACGAGGCTCGGGATCCCGATCGTCCCCTTCGAGGAGGCCCTGCACGGGCTCGTGGCCCCCGGGGCGACGTCGTTTCCCCAGGCGATCGGCCTGGCCGCGACCTGGGACGCGGACCTCGTGGCCGCCGTCGCCGGGGCCATCGCGGACGAGACGAGGAGCCGCGGCATTCGCCAGGTCCTCTCCCCCGTCGTCAACATCGCCCGCGACGTCCGCTGGGGCCGGACCGAGGAGACGTACGGCGAGGACCCGCACCTCGCATCGCGGATGGCCGCCGCCTTCGTCGGCGCCTTCGAGAAGCGGGGCGTCGTCGCGACACCGAAGCATTTCGTGGCCAACGTCGGCGCCGGGGGACGGGACAGCTATCCCATCCCGGACGCCGAGCGAGAGCTGCGTGAGCGGGACTTCCGGCCCTTCGTCGCGGCGCTCGGCGAGGCCGGGGCCCGCTCGATCATGACGGCCTACAATTCGTGGGACGGACGGCCGTGCACGGCCAACGAACGGCTCCTCACGGGCATCCTGAAGGGCGAATGGGCGTTCCGGGGATTCGTCATCTCCGACGCCAACGCCGTCGGAGGGATCAACGACCTCCATCGGATCTCGGATTCCTTCGCCGAATCGGCCCGGCAGGCCTGGGAGGCGGGGCTCGACGTCGTCTTCCAGACCGAGATCGGCCACGCCGGGCTCTTCCGCGAGGCCATCACGGAGGGGCGGGTGGGCGCCGGCCGGGTGGACGACGCGGTCCGCAGGGTCCTGCGGGCCAAGATGGAGCTCGGGCTGTTCGAGGAGCCGGTGGCCGATCCGGCCGAAGCGGAGCGTCAGAACGGCAGCGCCGAACACCGGGCCCTGGCCAGGAAGGCCGCGGCGGCTTCGGTCGTCCTGCTCAAGAACGACGGGAAGATCCTGCCTTTGAGGCCCGGCCGGGTCCGGACGATCGCGATCGTCGGTCCGGACGCGGTCGAGGCGCGGCTCGGCGGATACAGCGGGCCGGGGATCGACAAGAACTCGCTTCTCGGCGCGATCAAGGAACGGATGGGCCGTCGGATCGACATCGGCTACGCGGCGGGCTGCGGCCGGGGGGCCGGAGAGGAGAAAGGCCTGGAGGAGGCCGTCCGGCTCGCCCAAGGCTCCGATCTGACCATCGTCGCGGCGGGGATCGAGGAAGGCGAGGGCCGAGACCGGGCCGATCTCCGGCTGCCGGGGCTTCAGGGCGAGATGATCAAGAAGATCGCCGCCGGAGGCGGGGCGACCGTTGTCGTCATCTATGGCGGAAGCGCCGTCGACATGCGGGACTGGATCGGGGACGTCGACGCGGTCCTCATGGCCTGGTATCCCGGAGAGGAGGGCGGCCGCGGCGTCACCGACGTCCTGTGGGGGGACGCGGATCCGTCGGGCCGGCTGCCCGTGACGTTCCCTCTCGCCGTCGGCCAGGTGCCTCTTGTCTATGACCACAAGCCGACGGGCCGCGTGGACGGCTATCTCGACCTCCCCGGCGACCCGTTGTTCCCGTTCGGATTCGGTCTGAGCTACACGGAGTTCCGTTATTCGGATCTGGCGATCACCCCGGCCGAGATCTCGGTCGGAGGGAGGGCGCGGGTGTCGTGCCGGATCGCCAACGTGGGACCGGCCGCCGGGGCCGAGGCCGTCCAGCTTTATATCCACGACCGGCTGGCGTCCTTCGTCCGGCCCGTGGTCGAGCTCAAGGGGTTCGAGAAGGTCTTCCTGGAGCCGGGGGCCTCGGCGACGGTCACCTTCGAGCTCGGGCCGGCGGAGCTGGCTCTACTCGACGCGAACATGAGGGAGGTTGTCGAGCCCGGCGAATTCGAGATCTTCGTGGGCAGCTCCTCCCGCGACATCCGCCTCAAGGGCGTCCTGACCGTCGGCAAATAGGGTTCTTCCCGGTCCTAATCCTCGGCTTTGCCGGTCAGCATCCGCTTCTGGGCCTTCTTCTCGGCGTAGGGGCGCGGGACGTAGACCGGCTCGCCGGTCATCGGATCCTTGCCGGTGTGGTACATGCAGGTCGACCGCGTCATCGGCGTCGGGGTGAAGATCTGGACGCCCTCGACCGGCTTCTCTCCGCTTCGCTCGAGCTCGCGCAGGAAGGCGGCCAGCTCCCGCGCTTCTTTTTCGGTCGTGCCCGGGTGGGCGACCATGAAATAGTACTTGAGATGCCGCGGGCGCTCGCGCCGGTCCCGCCCTCCGGCCTTCTTCGGCGATACGGCCTCGGCGAACATGCGGCGGAACTCGTCCAGCCGCCTTCGGCCGCCGCCCTTGTTCATCAGGCGCAGGACCTTGTCCGAGACGTGCTCGGGGGCGATCTTGAGCAGGCCCGAGAGGTGATGGGCGGCGAGCTCGCGCACGTAGTCCGGGCACTCGACCGCCAGGTCGTAGCGGATGCCGCTGCGGACGAAGACCTTCTTGACCCCCGGGAGCTCGCGGGCGGACCGCATCAGGCCGAGGAGCCGGCGGTGGGCCTCCTTGACCGTGGCCCCGTCCAGGCCGTACATGTTGGCCGAGGGGCCTCCGAGGTCGTCGACGAGGCCCTTCCACTCGGGATGCTTCGTCATCCGGCGGATCTCGGTCAGGATCGAGGCTTCGCTCCGCGAGACGACGCGGTCGCCCTGATGGAGCGACAGGGCGCAGAACGAGCAGCGTCCGACGCAGCCGCGGTGCGTCTGGACGGAAAAGCGGGCCATGCCCAGCTCGGGAAAGCCCTCCGGGATGCGCCGGGTGAACGGCAGGGCGTAGAAGCGGTCGAGGTCAGCCGGGGTGACGTCGGGCGCCGGATACTGGACGAGATAGCGGTTCGCGTGTTTCTGGGCGATCGTCTTCCTGTTGGTCAGCCGCTTCTGGGCCTCGCAGAACTTGTCCTTGTCGTCGCGGACCTCCTCGAAGGACGGGATGACGAGGGCGCCGGCGGGCGCTTCGGCCCGGATGACGGCCGTGCCGCGGATGCCGTCGAGGTCCTCGCCGCGATCGAGGCGGCGGGCGATCTCGACCGCCTGGAGCTCGCCCGGGCCATAGACGAGGATGTCGGCGCGAGCGTCGAGAAGGATCGAGCGCCGGACGTCGTCCCCCCAGTAATCGTAATGGGCGAAGCGCCGCAGCGAGGCCTCGATGCCGCCGAGAACGATCGGGACGCCCTTGTGGAGCTCGCGGATGCGGTTGGCGTAGACGATGACGGCCCGGTCCGGCATGCGGGAGGCGAACGGCGCGTTCGGGTCGGCGGCCCGCTCGCGCTTGAGCGGAGTGTAGTTGACGAGCATGGAGTCGATCGAGCCCGAGGTGAGGCCGAAGAAGAGCCGAGGCCGGCCGAGCTTGAGGAAATCCGCCTTCCCTTTCCAGTCCGGGCACTCGATGACGCCGACCCGGTAGCCCTCGGCGTCGAGGACGCGGGCGATCATCCCGACCGGCGACAAGGGATGGTCGGCGTAGGGCTCCCCGCTGACGAGGATGACGTCGAAGCCCGTGCCGGAGGTCGCGATCATCCCTCTATTCTATCAAATGGAAGGCCCTATTCCTGTCCTACGTTATTGCCCTTCCTATTCGATGGCCTGTCTTCTGCTAAGCGCCCATGACGGGAATTTGGCTCTTTTTCCGGCCGCGATTCTGCAGGTCCGCTTCGAAGACTCCGCTCCCCGCCGGTCCCCGATTTCGGGAGAGCGACGAGGCCGAAGGCGGCGTTGGCGAGGAGGATCGCGCCGGCGATGATCATCGGCACGCCCAGGCCGGCCCGGAAGCCCAGCCAGGAGAAGACGAGGCTTCCGGCCATATGGCCCGAGGTCTGGAGGGCCGTGAGGAGGCCGGCGCTGCCGCCGATCGTCCTTTTCTCGAAGAGGCGGGAGATGGTCAGGACGACGAGCGCGCCCATGAGCCCGTCGCCTCCCTCGTGGATGAACCGGAAGAGGAACGAGAGCCTCAGGTCGCCGACGGTCATCAGGATGAGCCCGGCTCCCGAGAGGACCATGCCCAGAAGGAAAAGACGCCGGTTGCGGACCGCGTCATAGGCGAGACGGCCCGTGAGAAAGGCCGCGGACGCCAGAGCCAGGTAGGCGCCGGCCATGTAGAGGGCGACCCCCGAGTCGCCGAGCCCGAACCGGGACTTAAGGAACGGCGCGTAGACGGTCAGCTCCGTGCCCCAGTGGAGGGCCAGGAGGACGAGAAAGGCCGAGAAGAGAAGCGTCCGCCTGTTAAAAAGGCCGGACCGGTATTCGCGGAGCGACACGGCCGAGAACGTTTCCTCGCCGAAGCCCCGCACGGCGAGGGCGGCCAGGGCCGCGAGGACGGCCATGACCCCCAGGAAGACCTGAAAGCCCGCCGTTCGGACGAGCAGGCTGCCGATGACGAGGCCGGCCGGCGGGCCGAGGGAGAGCCAGCCGATGAAGCGGCCGTACTTCCGGTTCGTATCGAGCTCGCGGCCGTCCTTGTAATAAAGGCTGTTGATGGACACGTTGATGGCGCTGTTGGCGACGCCGAGAAGGAGGAAGGCGGCGGCCATCGGCGCCGGGCCCCGGACGAGGGCGACCGCGGCGATGGCGGACGACATCGCGAGCAGCCCGCCGGTGATGATCGTTTTCATCGACAGCCGGTCGTTCAGCCAGCCGGTCGGGAAGGACCAGACGACCGGCGCCGAGGCGAACAAAGCCACGATGACCCCGATCGTGACGCCGTCGAAGCCGAGCTCGAGGAAGCGGAGCGGGGCCAGGAAGGCGACGGTCGTCACGGCCATCGTCCGGATGAAGTTGACGAGGTGGACCCGGCTCATATTAAAAAGGGGCGGCGTTGCCGCCGCCCCTGGGGGATGATCGGACCGCCGGACGGCTATTTCTTCTTCAGGTCGACGTTGCCGCTGAAGCTCTTGAGGACGAGCGTCGCCCCGCCCTTGCCCACCGTGCCGCGGACCTCGCGCGGCGAGATCTTGCCGCTCGTCGGGATGGCGAACTCGCTGTCGACGTCGCCGCTGAAGGTGCTGGCCTCGAGGTCGAAGGACGAATCGGCCGGGATGGTCATGTGGACGTCGCCGCTGTGGGTCTTGAGCTCATAGTGCGCGCCGGCCTTGATCACGCCCTCGTACGTGACGTTGCCGCTGACGGTCTTGACGTCGATGGTCGTCGCGTCGGAGACGCCCAGCAGCTTGATGTCGCCGCTGACAACCTCGGCCTCGATCGACCCCTTGACCTTGGTCACGTCGATGTCGCCGGACACGGCGTTGATGAACGCGTCGCCCGCGATGTTCTCCATCTCCAGGTCGCCGCTGACGACCTTGACGTCGGCGCCGGCCGCGCCGCGGACCCCGACGTTGCCGCTGACCGAATCGATCTTGACCTTGCCGCCGAGCGGCGCGATCTCGACGTCACCGCTCACCGACTTGATCTCGACGCCGGCCTGTTCGGGGACCCAGACCTTGTAGTCCACCGAGACCTTGAGCGAATCGCCGCCCCAAAAGCCGCCGGAGCGCTTGGGGTATTTCGTCTCGACGCGGACGGCCTCGGCCTCGCCCGTGACCTCGATGGTCACCATGGCCGCGTTCTCCTTGGCCTTGTCGGCCGTGTCGGCCTTGGAGACCTTGAGGGCCTCGATCTTGACCTGAGCCTCTTTCCAGCTCATGACCGCGATCTGCCCCGAGACGTTGCTCAGGGTGAACAGGCCGGTCTTCGACAGGGGCACGGTCTTCTCGAACTTCTCTTCGAACTTCTCTTCGCCCAGCGCGGGCCCAGCGACGAACGCGACCATGACGATCGCGGCGGCCAGCCCGGCCAGGACCTTGTTCCGGAGTTGCTTGGTCATGAGGATCCTCCTTCTCGTCGATTAAAGTATGGTCTTGCTGCCCGCCACGTCCCGGTCCCTTCGCTGGAGATCCAGGGCGGAATCGAGCAAGGTGATCTTCTGGGTGTAAGCGGCCATCAGGTAGTTCCGGGCCTCGAGATCGCCCGGCTCCTCGAGGACGGCCTGCCGGCAGGCCTGGATGGTCGCGTCGATGACCGACAGGTTGCGGTCGAAGACGTCCGCGACCTCGGGCGCCAGCGTCCCCTTCCCGGATACGAACGCCTCGGCCAGGGACCTGATGGCCTGCTGATAATAGCGCTCGGCTTCGTCGAGCTTGGCCAGCGTGTACCGCTCCCGGGCTTCCGGGCCGAGCGGGACGGGCCCGCGGCCGAGCCGCCGTCCGACAACGACCCCGGTCGCGACGAAGGCGAGGGCCAGGGCCGCGACCCCCGCCAGCCGCAACGGCGACAGCCCGAGGCCCCAAGCGGGCCGCCGGAGCTCCCGGACCTCCCGTCCCGCCCTCACCGCGCTCCCTTGGCTCAGCCCGGCTCTGATCTTGAGCCAGACCTCCCCGGACGGTTCGGGCGTTTCGAGCCGGGCCGCCCCAGCCACGATCCTCCGCAGGTCCCGGCTCAGGGTCCGGCATTCGTCGCACCCGGCCAGGTGCCGCTCGAGACGGAGGCTCTCCCTGTCGGAAAGCTCGCCGTCGATCGACCGGCTGATGTATTCCCGCGACGTGCGGCATCTCATCGTCGTTCTCCTAAACTGCCTTCTTAGCCCGCAGGCGGTCGCGGACCTTGATCCGGGCCTTGAACAGCTGGGACTTGGAGGTCCCGACCGCGCAGCCCAGCCGGCGGGCGATCTCCTCATGCTTGTAGCCTTGGACATCATGAAGGACGAACACGCTCCGCAGGCGCGGGGCCAGGGCTTGGATGGCTTCCTCGAGGGGTCCCTGGAGGTCGCGTTCGACCGGCTCGACCCCCGGCTCCCCGAGGCGTCCCTCCACGTCCGCGAGCGGAACGAGCTTTTCCGTCTGGACCCGTTTCTGTCTCAGGTGGCTGTAGGCCGTATTGAGGGCGATCCGGAAGACCCAGCCGGGGAAGGTCGCCGAGTCGCGGACCCGGCCCATGTTGCTGAAAACCTTGAGGAACACGTCCTGGAGAAGGTCCTCGGCTGCCGCCCGGTTCTGCGAATAACGGTAGACGAGCCCGAAAACGGGCCCCTTGAACATCTCATAGATGGCTTCCATGGCCCCGAGGTCGCCGTTCCGCCCCCGGGTCACCAGGTCATCCAGCCGGGCTTTATCGGCGGTCCCCCATACGGGGCCTTCCCCGCGCATCCGCTCCAATTCTAGGGCCGCCTCGACGTAAGATCCATAATCCGCATGGAAACCATTATCGCCGATTTGGCCCTGGGCCGCCAGGAGCAGGCCGGATGCGATCATCGTGTTCACACCGGTATAGATGAAATCAGGCGGGAAATGGTTGCCTGGGACTGGAAGGCGGTCCCCTCAGGAGGACGGCCCCTGGGCGGCGTTGTCGTCCTCGACCGCCGTCTTCAGCTTTTCCAGGAACTCCGGCACGGCCGAGGCGACCCGGTTCCAGCTGGGAATGAGGGGCGAATAGAGGGGGTCGTCCATGAACTCCTTGCCGGCGATCTGGATGGCCAGGGTGAAGGCCTCGACGATGACGGTCTCTAGATGGTAGTCAAAGGCCAGGCCGTTGTAATCCGCGTCGTCCCGGTAGCGCTTGACGGCGTCCTTGGCCGTCCGGAGGTAGTTGATGACCAGGGTCCGCAGGGCGGACTCGCTGAGGATGATGCTCTCCATGGCCAGGTTGCGGAACACGGACTTGGCGATGTCGACGGCCATCTTCATCAGCCCCGTCTTGGGATCCTCGGCCGAGAGGGGCTGGTGCTTGTGCTCGTAGGTATCGCAGATCTCGGCCTGGCAGATGCGCCGCAGCGAATAGTTCCGGTAGACCTCGGCCAGGGTCTCGATCTCGAGGCCCCAGTCGTTGGGGATGCGGTTGATGCGGGCCAGGTCCGAGATCATCGAGACCTCGCCGGCCAGGGCGTAGCGGAAGCTGTCGAGATAAACGAGGAACGGCAGGTAGCCGAAGAGCTTGATCAGGCTCCGGACGAGGGGCGTGACGAACAGGCGGGTCACCCGCCCGTGCATCTTGTCCGTCACCCGGGCGTAGTAGCCTTTGCAGAACGCATAGTCGATATGGGGCGCGGCCACCGGATAGAACAGCCGGGCCACGAGCTCGCGGGAATGATTGACGATGTCGCAGTCGTGAAGGCCGATGACCTTGCTCTCGTCGCGGGCCAGGACATAGCCGGAGGCGATCCAGACCGACCGCCCCTTGCCGTCCTGGCCGGCCGAAAGGTCGTTCTCTTCGAGGATCTTGTAGAGCCCGAGCAGGCGCGGCCCGGTGGCCCAGACGATGCGGTGCCTCTGGGGCAGCACATCGAAGAGCCGGCGGGCCTGGGCGAATTGGGCCGGGTCGTCCGTCCTTCCCAGGGTGATGACGACCTCATTGAGGTAGGTCACGTCCTTGAGGTTGGCCAGGATCTCGCGGAGGGCCGGCGACTCGAGCTCCTGGGGCGTCGTCGGCAGGATCAGGGCCAGGGGACGGCGGCGGCCGTAGGATTCGAGGTCCGCCTCGAGGCGCTGCAGGTTGAGCGCCCCCAGCCGGTGGAACGTAGCCAGCAGACCGGTCTGATAGAAATCCGCCATCGCCGCCTCCTTCGCGCCCGGCCGCTAGCGGCCCGGCGCGTCCAACGTATCCGTGCTGCGGAGGACCCCCAAGACGGCTTCTCGCCAGCCTTCGGGTCCGGCGTAGGGAGCGATGATGAGCCCGGGGAGATGGATCGACTCGGCGTGCCCGCCGTCGGGGCGACGCACGAGGATGGGGACATCGACCTCGCGGAGCATCGGCTCATCGTTGGGGCTGTCGCCGAGGCCGATGGCCGTGACCTTCGGCCCGACGGCATCGAACAGGCGGCGCAGGGCCCGGACGGCCCGGCCCTTGTCGTTGCCGCCGACGAGATGATGGAAGCGCCCCCCGCTCACGATCCGCAGGCCCGCCGCGGCGGCCTCGCGGACGACCGCCCCGAAGAAGACGTGGTCGGCCCCGATGAAGGGCTCGTCGTATTCGCGCTGGGCGGCGAGCTCGGCGTACTCGCGCGAGAAGCCGCAGCGCCGGGCGATCTCGTCCACCGTCATGTCGCCGAAGCCGCGCAGGGGCAGCCCGGTCGCGTCGCGGATGGTCTCGAGGGCCCGGCGGAGCTCGGCGTAGGGGCGCCCGAACTCGAGAACGCCGTATCCCCCTTCCGCCCGATCGTAGCTCCCTCCGGACCCGAAGTAGCCCTCGGGGACGAAGACCGCGCCGCCGTTCTCGACGACGAACGGGTGAACGTTGTCCAGGGCCCCGCGCCAGCACTCCGTCTCGGCCTTGGTCTTGCTCGTGCAGAGCACGACCGGCACGCCGGCGCGGGCCAGGGCGTCGAGAGCCGGACGGGCCGGCTCGAACGAATACGTGGCGTGGTCGAGCAGCGTGGCGTCGAGGTCGGTGAAGACGACCCATGGAAGCCGCGACATGTCCATCCCTCCCCGATGATCTGACACCTCGCGCCGGAGAGCTCCGGCGCGGTTCCATCTTAGGGGATGGTCCAACGGCTGTCAAAGAACCGCGGCCTCGGGCTTGCTTTCCGCGCGGGCGGGTTGTATAGTGCCCCGACTAAGGAGGAGAACATGAAGCAAGCCCTCGTCCTCTTCATCATCGTCGCGCTCGCTTGCTGCTCGACGCAGATGAAGCCCCGACCCGGCGAAACCCCGCAACCTCCGGCCCCGGCCCCGGCCCAACCCCCGGCGGCCGCGCCGACGCTCGGCGGCGAAACGTTCACCGGGACGATCGTTGGTTACCGCATGGGCGGGAGCATGGCCAGGCCTTACATCCGTTCCCAGATCAAGGGAGAGGACGGCCAGGTGGTCGAGTTCAATCTCAGGAAGACGACGGCGGTCACGGACCCCGCCGGCACCCCCATCGGCTTCATGAAGAGACACAAGAACGGGCGGAGGGTCGAGATCAAGTTCGTCGTCAAGGACGGCAAGAACGAAGCGGTGGCCTGGCACTATCTCGACTGAGACAGCGCCGCCTCAAGAGGGACACAGTCCCCGTTCGGGGACAGTCCCTAAGCGGGGCCCCAGTTCGTCAGGACGGGCGGGATGAGGACCAGGGCGGCGAAGAGGATCCACAGGACGAGCAGCGGCACGATCCACCTCGCCCACTTCTCCCAGCGCAGGCCCGCCAGGCCGAGGACGCCCATCGTCACTCCGGACGTCGGCAGCACGGGATTGATGTACTCCGCGAGCTGGAAGGCGAAGACGGCCGTCTGCCGGGTCAGGCCGACGAGGTCCCCGAGCGGGGCCATGATGGGGATGGTCAGGGCGGCCTGGGCCGTGCCGGAGTGGACGAAGAAATTGATGACGCACTGCGAGACGAACATGATCTGGGCCGAGATGACCGGGCTGAAATGGGAGATGGCCCCGGCCAGGCCGGCCAGGATGGTGTCCATGATCTTGCCGTCCTGGGCCACGATGAGGATGGCCCGGGCCGTGCCGATGATCAGGGCGGCGTTGATCATGTCCTTGGCCCCCTCGACGAAGGCCTTGCCGAACGCGTCGCCCTTCAGCCCGCCGGCGATCCCGGCCAGGACGCCCATGGCCAGGAAGACGCCGCCGATCTCGTTGATGTACCACTTGTACTTGAGGATGCCGAAGACCATGGCCCCGAAGCCGGCGGCGAAGACGACGAGCACGAGCTTCTGGCGCGTGGACAGGGCCGCGCGTTCGAGGACGGGCTTGTCGACGCTGAGCCGTTTCCGCTTCTCCTGGTCCTCGTCGTAGGTCGGGCTGAGCTGCGGGTTCTTGTGGATGCGGGCCGCGTAGCGCATGACCACGGCGATGGCGATGGCCGTCCCCCCGGCCCAGACCATGATCCGGTATCCCAGCCCCGAATACATGGGCAGGCCGGCGATGCCCTGGGCGATGCCGACGGTGAACGGATTGAAGAAGGCTCCCGCGAACCCGGCCGCCGCGCCGACGAAGCACATGGCCACCCCGACGATCGTGTCGTAGCCGAGCGACAAGGCCAGGGGCACGAAGACGAGGATGAAGGGCATGGTCTCCTCGCACATGCCCCAAACCCCGCCCCCCAACGAGAAAAGGATCATGACGACGGGGATGAGCAGCACGCGGAGGGTCTTCTGCCGGCCGAAAACGAAGGTGATGTTGCGGATGACGGCGGTGATGGCCCCCGTCTGCTGGATGACGTTGAAGGCCCCGCCGACGATGAGGAGGATGGCGATGATGGCCGCGGCATCCATGAAGCCGCGGATCGGCGAGACGAGAAGTCCGCTGAGGCCCTGGGGCTCGCTCGCGACACGGGTGTAGGATCCCGCCACGGGGACCATGCGCCCGCCCTTCTCCACCCGCTGGTATTCGCCGCCGGGGATGACCCAGGTGGCGACCACGGTCAGGACGACCATGGCATAGATGAGGATCAGCGTGTGGGGCAGGCGGAGCGGCTTCCCTCTCACTTGGCCGGCTCCTCGACGCGCCCGGACGAGATGTCGTAGACGTCGCCGGGGAGAAGGACGTGCAGGGTCAGGCCGTGGCCTCCCAGGTGGCCGTCCGCGGACCTGAAGGTCCGGGCCCGCCGGGCGTCATAGATGATGACCTGGCCCTCGCCGAGGACCTCGTACTTGCCGTCGGGACGGACAAGGACGGCCGTCGATTCCTCGATGCCGACGCCGACGAGGGTGGGGTTCTGGAGAACGACGGCGATCAGGCGGTTGTGCCTGCGGCGGGTGATGAAGTGCTGGTCGATGACCGCCGTCCGGACGAAGCCGAAGCCCTCGGAGTGGAGGATGTCGTCGGCCCAGATGACCTCCCAGTTCCCTTCCTGGCCCTTGGTCCGCCGCTCGTTGCCGGTGATCATGAACTCGCTCATGACCGCCGCGCCGGCGCTGGTGCCGCCGATCGTCCCGCCCTGCTCGTAAAGCTCGAGCATCCGCTTGTGGATGGGCGTTCCGACGAGGGCCGCGGTCAGCAGGGCCTGGTCGCCGCCGGAGAACCAGACGCCGCCGGCGCCGTCGAGGATCTTGTCGCTCCCCGGCGCCATGGCCTTCTCGTGCGTTAGATTGTAATAGACGACGTCCTTGGCCCCGTTGCCCTTGAACTCGGTCAGGAGCTCGGGGCCGACCTCGTCGGGAACGCTCGAGGCCATGGTGAAGATGACGATCCGGCCCGTGTCGTGGGCCTCGGCCAGCTGGATGAAGCGCTTCATGAGCGGCGCGTCGCGGTTGCCGCCGCCGATGATGAAGAGATAACCCTTGGGCCGGGACTCGGTCCGGCTGGCCGGAGCGCAGGCGGTCGCGGCCAGGGTAGCGACGACGAGGATCAGAGACAGGGAGATCAGCCGGTTCTTTTTCACGCGCGTCCTCCGTCACGAACGACGATCAAGGGAGCCTTATCTTACCAAAAAAGATGGGCGGCGCAAGAGGGCCCGTCTCCGGAGGGGACTGTCCCTCTTCGCGGGCTTTCGCTCAGAACTGGACCGACAGCGTCAAGGACCGGCCCGGCTCGACGCGCACGGGCTTGAGCCATAGGACCCGGATCGTCGAGCCCTCGCGGCGGATGGAAGCCGCGGCCGGGGCCCCCGCCAGGGAGGCCTTGACCGAGCGGACGCCCGCGGCGCCGGCTCCGGGCGGGAGGGCGAAGTCGAGCTCCCGGAGATCGAGCGCGCCGGCCGCGACATCGAGCGAGAGGGTCATGCCGCGGCCCGCCTCCGCCTTTTGGGCGTAGGTCCCCCAGCCCGATCCGGCCGTCCAGACCGTCCGGAAGTCCTCGGCGTTCATCTTCGGATCGAAGCCCATCCTCATCTCCGGCGCCGAGTACGAGATCCCGGCCAGCGCCAAGAGGACGCCCCATGACGACATGGCCCGGGCGTAGTGGTGGCCGCACTCGACCTCGTTCCAGGGATTGCGCCGCAGGCCGTCATAGCGGTCGCGGACGGCCTTGACCACTCTCAGCCCCTCCTCGACGAGGCCTTCATAGATGAGGTGGGAAGCGACCTGATACTCGATGCCGGTCCAGACCTCGTCGGAGTAAGGGAACGGCAGCGGGGGCCGGCCGCCCTTGGGCCAGGAGCAGAGGAGCAGGCCCTTCTCGTCGTTGAGGGCGTAGGTCCTCTGGACGTTCGAGAATTCCCGCAGGCTCTCGCGGAAGTTGTATTTGAAGATGGCGCCCAGCGACGACCGGATCCGCTCGGCCGGCAGGTAGCGGCCGAGGCCCGAGACCATGCCCAGCCACTGGCCGAGGAGCATGTCGGAGAGGCAGCCCTCGCCGTACTGGTACTTCTTCTCCATGACCTGTGGATATTTCTGGATGTAGTATTCGCCGTTCCAGAGCGTCGCGTCATAGGCCAGGCGGCCCTTGTTGTACATGGCCAGGTAGGACTTGGCCGAGACGACATCCCCCGCGGCCATGGCCATGGCCGCGCCGGCCTTGAGCGCGCCGAGGTAGAAGCCGCTGAGCATGCTGTTGGGGCCGAAGAACTCGATGTCGTAGGTGTTGTGCTGTTCGCCTTCGAGCAGGCCGTCGCGGTCGGCGTCCCACGACTTCCAGGCGAAGTCGAGGGCCTTCTTGGCCTGGGGCCAGAGCTTCTTGAGCCAGTCCGTGTCGCCCGAGACCTGCCAGTCGCGATAGAGGCTGATGATCCGGCCCATCTGGCCGTCGGCGGCCGGCTTGAAGTCCCAGAGGATGCCGCTTCCGAGCGGCAGCGAGGTCCGGAACATCATCGCCCCGTCGGGCTTGACGTTGTTGAGGAAGTCCGTTTCGCGCATGGTCCGCTCGAGCGTCGGGAAGAGGAAGGCCAGCGACTGGGCGTAGTTCCAGACATGGGCGCAGTTGAGCGGGCAGCAGCCGCCCTGATCGCCGCAGCCCTCGAAGCCGAAGAAGTTGCCGCCCGCGAGGCGGAAGCCGGTCGCGGTCCGGATGATCGAGGCCTGGCTCGAGACGGCGTCGAGGACGTAGGGCGGCAGGGTCGTGGCGAAGAAGGCGTCGTGGAAGGTCCGGCTCCCCTTCTCGAGCCGCGGCAGGTTGGCCTGGAGGTACTCCGCGGCGGCCCAGGCGTCGGCGAACTTCGAGGCGTAGTGATTCCTATAGAGGCGGCCCCTCTGCGCCGGGACGACGTCGAAATAATCGAGGAAATTCGGGAAGCTCCAGGACAGGATGAACGGCAGCACGACCTCCTGGCCGGGGCCGATGGTGGCCATGAGGCCGAGCGTTCCGACGTCGGTCTGCTTGTCGGCCGAGGGCGAGACTTCAGCGAGGTCGTTGAGCCGGCCGTCGGCGGCGAAATCGTCCCAGAAGATCTGGAGATCGTCCCACCACTCGCCCCGGACCCAGTGGGTGAGATAGGTGACGTCCGGCCAGGGCGTCGCCAGGGCCATCGTGCCGAAGGCGGCCTCCTCCGGCTTGACCTTGCGCGAGGACAGGGCGAGGCCGCGCAGCGCCCCGGTCGTCCTGATCTCATTGACGTTCTGGCCGAACTTGTCATGGCCGAGCCCTTCGATCGTCCCGACGCCGTCGAACCCGATCGGGTTCGCGACCGAGCCGGCGATGGTGATCTTGGCCGGGGCCGGGCCGGCGTTCTTGACCCGGAAGCGGAGGACGAAGGCCGGGATGCCGGAGTCGTCCGGCTCGAGCGGGATGAGCGGGTTGAAGGCCTCGAGCCGGATCTCAAGAGGGATCCGGCTGTCGGCGAGCTCGACCGCGGCGAAGGGGTATTCGCCCTTGAAGCGGGCTTTCTCCATGCGCGGCAGGCCGGGCACGAAGATGCGCTTGAACCCGAAGCCGGTCGTGAACGGCGGCTCGAGCGGCCCTTCGAGGACCCGGACGAGCTTCGTTCCCCCTTCCTCGAAGTACAGGGCGAAGAAGGTGAAGGGCAGGTGGACGCCCTTGCCGGGCCGGTTGAAGATCTCCCAGTCGCGGAGGTTGCCGCGGCCGCCGAGGGAAACGGTGCCGGTGCCGATGCCGCCGAGCGGGAAGGCTATCTCGCCCAGGGCCCGGCCTTCGAACGCGCGGACCGCGTCGTCCGGGCCCGCCGCCTCGGCGGCGGCCAGGCTCAATGCCAGGAACAGGGTCAGTCCGAACCGGATCCTCTGATCAGGGCGCACGATCCCTCCTCGGTGAAGGATTGACCTGCGGGAGGCAGGGGGACTATGGGTTTTTTAGTACACGGAACCCGGGGCGGATGTCAATCGCCGAAAAAGGTCAGCCGGTGATGGTCTTGGCGCGGCGGTCGAGGAGACGCTCGATCTTCCGCTCCATGTCGCCGTAGTGGGTGCCCTGCCAGAAGACCCGGTCGCAGCCCGGACAGACGGCGAAGGTTTCGGCGTGCTCGCAGACATAAGGCGTGACCAGGTTCCGGGCCCGCTCGCGGGAGATGGGCTTGAGCGGCAGGTTGCAGGCGATGCAGCGGGTGTTGGCGTGGACCTTGTCCCAGAGGTCGAGCTCGTCGAGGACCTGGACGATCTGGTCCTCCCAGTCGTCGCTGCGGATGAAGAGGCGGTTGGGACGCTTGGCCGTCCGCTCGATGAGCCCCGTGTCGCGGGTCAGCAGGATGCGGTTCTCGCGCCGGGCGATGGCCACGAGATCGCTGTCCTCGGCTTTGGACAGATAGACGACATCGAAGCCGAGGATGCGCAGCCACTTGGCCAGGCGGCCGAGCATGCAGTCGGCGATGAACTTCATGAGGCGTCCCCCTCTATTATAAGCCGAGGAACTGGACGGCGAGGCCGGAGATGAAGATCATCAGTCCGGCCAGGGCATGGGAATAGCGCTCGAGCCGCCCCAGCTTGATGAAGCGGACCCCGTGCGACGCCGCGGCGATGATGACGAGCATGGTGGCGATCGTGGCCGCGCCGAAGGCCGCCGCGACGAGAGCGACGCCCGCGACGCTGTGGCGGGCCGCCGGGTACATCACGAGCGGGATGAGCGGCTCGCACGGTCCGAAGACGAAGATGGTGAACAGGATCCAGGGCGTGATATTGGCCTTTTGCGGCGCCTCGCCGTGCGGGTGAGCGTGCTCGGCCGT
>Ga0316628_100000064_pt1 | contig 57514 bp, 59 predicted proteins | sample OWC_Aug_M2_C1_D5_FD_207648 | JGI IMG/M metagenome (GOLD analysis project Ga0316628, IMG submission 207648) | Wetland soil microbial communities from Old Woman Creek delta, Ohio, United States - OWC_Aug_M2_C1_D5_C | ecosystem: Environmental > Terrestrial > Soil > Wetlands | place: USA: Ohio...
TCTTGTTTAGTGAATCGTAGAGTAAAACCATCTGCATCTAATTGAGTACCAATATCCATAGAGTCAAGGTCTTCAGTCATTGATTTCATGTAAGCTTGTTCCATCTCAGACATCCTTTTTATTCTCTTCCTTTCCTCGTACATACGAGAACCCTAGTTCTTGATACATAGTAACTATATTAGGTAGATATGTATGGTAATGTGGATAGGGTGACTCGTGTACGAGAAGCGAACAAACCATCACGGTACAGCACTGTTTCTCGAACATACGAGAGTCACCGAAAGCCTGTTCGATTATACTACTTGTGGGGTGGCTTGGCAAGTTCTGACATAATCAGGGCAGTGCTAAGCAATAAGGCGGGAGCAATCGTAGCTTTCCTTGCCCTGACTGCTGTATCCTGTGCCATAGCCTGCACTTCTTCAAGGGATTTGGGTTTGGGCGCTGACTCTTCTCGTATACGAGAGAGCCTAGCTTTACGCTGACGCCTACGCTTCATGGATTTAGTCTCGATCATATTTGCCTCCTTATATTGTGGAAGTATAACATCTGCCCCTACCACTCGCACACCGCCCCTAAGAACTACAGGTGCAAGCCATAAGAGCTATACACTAGCCCTCTCATCTACACACCATTACTAATGTGCAGATAAGAAGGGGGAAGCCCCCATTTCTGAGGGCTTCCCGATCTGATACTACTTGACCAACTCGAACTTCACGTAAGGCGCAGCATTCTTGATGCCAGCAATCTGTGAAGCAGCAAGGCGCTCGTTCTTGGGATCAAATGTCTCTTCAAGTGGTTTGTTGTAGCTAGGATGAATGACAAGGAACTTCACTACATCCTGAGCAGCAGCCAACGCCTGAAGAACGCAGACACGATCATCGGTCAGAGCAGCGCTTGATTCGCCACGACTGCGGTTGTAATTGATGGAGCGTTCCAGATTGGAAGTCGCCCACCGCACCTTCTCGGCTTCGAGGAACTCAATGAAGGGTTTCTCGACATACGGACGGATGTTCTCCTGATAATGAGCAAGCTCGTTCTCACGGTTCATTACAACCATGAATGTTACAGGACCGTATTTCTTGCTCTGGGAGCGCAGGAATTGATCGAGAGCTTCATGCTTCTGGACATAGTTCCGTTTGGTCTGCCAATTCCTGTAATCAGGACGTGACATGGCAGAAGGCACAAAGCTGAAGTTACGCCAGTGCTTGAACGACCAGGATGCAGAGTTCTCATCATAATCTGCTTCGATGTTGTTGCAGTCCACGAGAGGGTTGAAGTTTGCGAGATGGTGATGAAGCTTGAGCACTTTGTACTTGGCAAGATCAGCCAAAGCATTCAAACCACTGATGGTGTTACGGCACAGCAATGTAGGACCTTTGCCTACACTCAGCATGGGCCATCCATTCGGGCTCTTGCCTTCAGCGATACCAAGTTTAGCCCAAGTTTCAGCAAGCGTAAGCTTGCCCCAATTCTCGGTAAACTTCGCATACTCTTCCTTCATGCGCTCGATGCGATCAGACAGTTCGGTTGAATCGTCAGCTATTTGTGTGGTGAATTTCATAGAGTTCTCCTTTATCAGTTATGTCGTTTAGTATGGGCTTGAGGTCTTCTGGTGCATATTGAAAGTCTCTAGTAAGCCCGTATATGGGTAGCATTGTTTTGAATATTTCGCCAGCTACAATGGCAGCAGCTTGTTCACGTCTCTCTTGCTCTACTAACTTCATCAGTTTAGTTAGTTCTTCAATAGAGTCGTCTAACGCTCTCTCAGGAATGCCATTTCTGATGCTGAGCTTTATCTGTTCGACAAGCTCAATGACACTGAGAGAACGAGGGCTAAGACCAGTACATATAGTCTCAGCCCTTTCTACAAGGATAAACAAGTCTCTTCTTATACACTCACCTTCTCTCTTTGCTTGAGGCTTATTAGATAGGCAGCACGAGCGTTATGTTCGTGTTGTATGGCTACACGTCTATGCTCAACTGTTAATTCGTCACACAGTTTGAACTCTTTGTGTAGTCTTTCATACGCTGTCTTAGGATATGCAAAGAAATCCCAACCAGCGTCCTCAGCCATATTGTCCAGCTTCGCTAGCTGAAGCTTGACTTGGACGAGATCACGCAAGAAGAGAGGATGTCCCTTCTTTGCTGCTTTACGTGCAGACTGTAGTAGAGAGCGATATGCATCAATGTTGCTAAAGTACCAGTCTTTCAGGGATTTACGCTCATCTATTTCTTTGTCTGCCTCGGCTGCGAAGTCGTCCAATTCTAAGAAGCGAAAAGGGCTTTTAGGACCTTGCAATCTTTCATAGTCTTGATCTTCCAGACCCATAGCATCTGCAATCTGAGACTGCTTAGAAAGCATTAGGTTCATTGATCCTTGCTCGCTTCTCTCCTTGGCTTCGAGTTCTGCCAATACAGAGTCTTTATTAGCCATGTCTTATCACCTCCTTACTGGCTATAGAGTCTTAGGCATCATCCATGTGCCTAGCTGCCCTACTAGCTTGCCCCTTCACTAATAGGGTAGCGAAGTCATGGATTAGAGGCTAAATCGTACTTTGTGCAATTCTTCTGCTCGTTCATCAGAAGTCACATAATGGTAGACTGTAGGATTGGCTAAGCGCTTGATGTGTACTACGACTTTGCCAATAGAGGACAGCAACGTAGCATGACGCTTGATCTTTGCATCTACTACTGCTTCCTTGAAGCCTGGGTAGTCTTTGCACTGTATGTGCGTATGACCATTGATTAGATTCTTCACTTTACTCACCTCCTTTCCCTAAGTAGGCTACTAACAAATTGTGTAGTGCATGTGTTTATACGATCACGTAATCTAGGGATTTGAAGCCTGATGCACTGATCTTGTAGAGCTTGGCTGACATTACTGTCTTCTTATCTACTTCATTACGCCAATACTCTAATGCCTGTAGCTTGGTGTCAAAGTTGAAGATGTGGCTGTTCACGTGCAATGAATAGCCAGTAATGACACTAGCGTTTGCCAACATTTGCTCAACTGTGCCTAACATTGTTCTCACCTCCTTTCTATATTAGTATGCCCCCCTAGGGCTATCCCCCCTCCCCCCTACCCCCCCTAGGCAGGGACCCCCTAGGCTTTTGCCTTATTCAGGCAGGGTAAACATTTTATTTACACCCCCTATGCTCACTATTGGCTTTCTCTCTCCCCCTACTTAATCTTCCTACAAACGAGATTGGGTATATAGTCGAACCCCCTTTCCATTTCCTTGTGTTCTTCCCCTTGTGATATGCTATACTATAAAGGCATCTACAAGGAGAGTGCATCTATGACCGTTCCTGCAAATCGAATTACGCAAATTGGTAGCCCTGAGGAATGGCAATCGCTTTACGATCAATGGCTGGCTGAGCGAAAGCCTGGGTGGGTAGTCCGTCATGCTGGCAACGAATCCTACCTCGTGGTTCAGGACGCAGATGGAAATGTCTGTTTTGACCCTACCACTAACAAATCCTACTATGACGACACAGGCGTCTAAACGAGAGGAAAACTTTTATACGACCAGGGACCAAGAAGAAGTCACCATGCTCATAACTTATAGGGTGGAAATTCAGAAGACCAAGAAATCGGGTAAGTGGACGGTCTTCTACTTTGATAGAGAGGTGGCAAAACCCTTTGTCCAGCTATGGTGCTCTGGTCAGCCCATGCCAGTGTCCGACCTCAGGGACGTGTTCAGGGCTATCCGTATATTCAATCAAGCTGTTCATGGAGAAATATGAGTGGTAAGGCGGTATACGAGTTATCAGAAAACGAGATCGAAATACTCAGGGCTGGAATAGACGATCCAGACATAGCGACAAATTACTTCTTTCGACAGCCCAATTCTGGCAGTGGGTGGCTCTTTGACTTCGGCTTTGAAGAGATCGGTAAGTGGCAGAAGAAAATCCATCAGGCTGCACAGAAACGTATTGTCGTTTTAGGGGGATTTGGTTCAGGTAAGACCAAGGGGGTTGCACTTTCGGCTTCACTTTGGTGCATTCTAACAAGAGATTTTAAGTTTATGAATTGTGCTCCTGCCTCGTGGCAGTCAGAGCTCATGTATAAATTCGTTATGGATACTCTGGCTCGTGATACTGTCTTCGGAGAGATGATCTACGAGCATCCGAAACGTCCATATCCAACCATCGACATCCGTTTTAGGGTCAGAGGAAACCTGATTCGCTCAACAGAAGAGTTTATGTCGGTGGATAAGAACGCTAAAGCCATCCTCTCATGGGAGGGAGATTGGGTAAATATTGATGAGGCAGGGCTGATTGACGATCTGGAAGGTACAATCATCAACTTGGGTTCTCGTATGCGAGGTCATATCAACGGAAGACCCTATTTGGGACGTATGTCCATGTGCTCTAACTCGTGGGATAACCCCGAATTGTGGTACAGATATGATCTGGCACGTGAACTACCCACAGATTACCTCACTTTGACCATTTCGAGTCGCCATAATAAGAACATTACACCCGATCAACTCCGTATGATGCTCCGAGACATCCCAGAATCAGAGCATGAACGCTTCATTGACGCTGCTAGACCTGAAGGAAGAGGTAATTATTTCTCAAAATCCAAGATTTATGCCTGTGAGAACGAGAATTTTGGCAATTTCATCGTTGGAAACTTTAATTCGGGCGTAGAAGGCTTCCAAATCGAGAACACAACAGGCTGTGGAGTCACTTATTATCAAATTCCAGCGGGAAATGGTCATACTTACATGCTTGTAGGCGATCCTGGCACTGGAAATGCCCCAAATCGCAATGCTCCAGTGCTTATGGTGTGGGATGTGACCGAATTTCCGAGTCTCAACGCCACTTTAGCTGCATTTTATTGGGGTACTGGCGAAGGTTCGATCACTCCCTTCTACAGAATGCTTTTCAGGTTCATGCAAGCCTTCAATCCAGTTGGAACTTACGTTGACAATACAGGACCTCAGCGAAATACCTCTGAACTCCTAAATAATTACCTAATGTCCACCAGACAGGATAGAACCAAAGCCCTTGACTTTCTTGGGGAAACATTTGACCTATCTAAGGTGTATAATCCAATGGTACAGGGAATGGACTTTAGTGGTGGTAGGAAGCCAGCTTACCTTGTGGCTGGTAGAATGATGTTAGAAGCAACCCTGTTTTCGTGGCCCAAAATCATCACAGGCATGAGATCGCAATTGAGCAACTATGACCTTGAAAAGGATAACACTAGCGGTACTAAAATACCTCAAGACCTTGTGGCTACGTATTGTATGTCGGCTTTTGCTGTTCAGTCATGGTTTCGTATCGACCCTACGAAGCTTGGTCCTAAGAAGCCAGAAGAGGGTGTGGCACTGGCTGAAGCGCACAGCGGAAGAGAAGCTAGACTCCCTACAAACGCAAGAGACAGGGGAGAGTCCGCTTATGCGGACGAGGCAAGAAAGGTCCGTCAGCAGAGAAGAGAGGAGCTTGAGCGCAAGACCCAGTAAGACCATCTTCGATTAGATTGTCTATCACGTTTATTGACAATCTAGTATAATTACTGTACTATTAGATTTAGATTAGATTAGAGTAGATTTGAAGCAGCCCCCACACTGCTTCGTCTACTCTTTTCTTTTCTACGAGGCAGGAGAATGCTCAGCGGAATATCTTCATTCTTAGAGGCTATAACTAGGACGGAAACGCCTCCATTTTCCTTGGAGACAATTCCTGGTTTCCCATACGATGAATACCAAAGTAGGCTCTCTGCTTATCAGGAAGCCGACAGTTGGTATACTGGTGATGTTCTTGAGGAAATCAGGAGCAAGGGTGGCACGAACTACGAAGTCTACCCTGTAAAGATCAATCCCCTAGTGGGTGCAGTCCAAAAGCATACATTCTCTTTATTTGGTGAGGTTGGCGAAGACGACAAGCCGTTGGTGTCTCCCAAGGCGGTCTATCACGATAAGGAACAGCAAAAGCTGGCTGGTGAAGCGGAGGATGCACTGTACCAAGTATGGTACGAAAGCAATGGTCGGGCGCTCCAGTGGCAGAACGGCGCAATGTCTCAGGTTTATGGTGGCTGCATTTTCAGGCTTGTAGACGACCCTTACGATAAGCTAAGGTCACTTCCAATCAGAATAGAAGCTCCTCACCCCAAATACTTTGTAGGCAGACCATCAGCAGACGATATGTTCCGTCTCAGAGAAGCCTGGTTTGTAAAGCCAATCTCTCAGGAAGAGGCTAAAGAGAATGGCTATACAAAAGGCTTTGCTGGACCACAGGAAGTCCCTTATCTGATTGAGCATGAAACAGATGCTATCTATGATGCCTGGGTAAACGATGAACCTGTAAGGCGCTGGACTGGTGAGTGGACTCCTGTCTCAGGTGGTAATCCCTTTGGCTTTGTGAAGGCAGTTTATATTCCTCACATACGAGTGACAGGCTTTTATGGCGAGAATATGTTTGACCATATAAAGGGCGTTATCAAGGAATTGAATCTCCGTGTAGCGGATTTCGGAGATGCCGTTAGTGCAGATTCTCATGCTTATCTCGGTATGCGTAATGTGCAGGGCTCGCCAGATGTGGTCACGCTCGCTCCAGGGTTGAATGCTATCAATATTGGTAACTCGATTGGCTTTACCCCAGGAACAGAGTCATTGCCTGACTTGTGGGATCTGAATAAGGCTCGTGCATCTCAGGCAATGGAAATTCTGACTCAGGCTCTTTACGATGAGTTCAGGCGTGGTGCTTTCATCCCCAAGGTAGCAGATGGTGAGGATGAAGGCTCTCAGCGATCGGGACTTACCCTTGCCATGCGTATGCTTTCACTTCTATGGCATACGTCATGTGAGCGAGTTTTCTGGACTGCTGGAATGAATTTGCTCAACCGTATGATGCTACGCATGTTGGTAGAGCGCAGTCCTAAATCAAAGATGACCATCAAACACGCCACGCTTAGACTTAGGCAAGATTGGGCTCCTGTCCTCCCACGTGACCGTGAGATGTTGGTCAATGAAGTTGTAGCTCGTGCTGGTGCAAAGATTTCAGCGCCAGGAACTCTATTCAGCATCCTTGGAGACATCCAAGACAATGAGGCTGAAGAGAAAGCAATTATCGACTTTGAACACCGACTAGCTAAGGCAGTAACCATACAGCAGCCCCTAACGGCACAGACTAAGCCCTCGAACCCTAAGAAGGGCAACAAGGTGTCCAGGGGGACGCCTACGGTTTCCTCCGCAGAGCAGTCTGAAGAATCAAATCCTAGTGGAGAAGGAGCATAATTATTATGGGAACGGAATCTGAAACTACTGAGACGACAGAGGAGTTGACTGAAGTTAAGCCGACTACTACTACCGCTCAACCAGGAGAGGATTACGAAAAGCGTTTCAAAGGTTTGCAGAAGTTATTCGAGAAGCAACAGAAGAAGATCGCTGATCTCGAAGGAGAGCGTGATTCTCTTCTGGAAGCTCGTGAGTCCCTGTCCCAGGGCGATAAACAGAAGCAAGCCGAACTTAACAAAGCGAAGGTTGACCTCGACCTGCTAGCCAGGGAGAAGGAAACCCTAACCGCTAAACTTGGCTCTCAAGAAGCGCAAGCCAAACGTATCAATCTTATTCTTTCTGAGTTTTCCGATCTTTCAGCTTTCGAGGCACAAGGGCTTCTACCCGCTGCCACTACTGAAGAGGAAATGCGTACAAAGTTTGCTGCCTTTCGAGAAACCCTCGGTAAGACTGTAAACAAAGGCGTTCAAGAGCGTGTACAGGGGACTGGTCCTGGTCCGACTGGACCGATCGAACCCCCTGCTGGACACACAAAGGAATGGCTTTACGCAGAACTCAATCGACTGGCTGGTTCACGAAATCCAGAGGATAGACGTAAATACGATGAGCTGATTGCTGAATGGGACAAACTTGACACTAAGTAAGATCACTGGAGGCTAACATGGCTGTCGGAGATTTTGATCTCTATTATTCAGATGAGCCTTTCTCGATTATGGACAAGAACCAGCGCACGTGGCTGGACCCCGACCTGATCGACATTTGGCGTCTGAAATCCGTCTTTCGCCCCCTCATCACCTTCACTAAGAACTTGGCTGATGTTCGGGCGACTTCGATGACCGTCACGCAGCTTTTCGACCCCCACGCCGATACCACGCCTCTGTCTCCTCGCCAAATCTGGATGCCCTCAATGCATCTGGACAGCCGTGAGGTACAGATTACCTTCGACCACAACGGTAACAAAATCGCATACCACAAGTATGACGACATAATTACCTACTGGAAGAAGAATGGTCAGGCTGGTCTACGTGCCATTGTACGTGGTGCGCTTGGTCAGTCTGAAGTGGACATGAACGACATGCTAGCTCGGAACGCCCTCATTGATGGGTCGTTGACGACAGGGTACTCACTGTATGGCACTTCTGGAAGTTGTGCAAACTTCTCAGACATCAGTGTCCTTGACCAATACAATCCTGACATGGGGTCGGACATCCAGCTTGGCATGACCTACCGTAATGTCCCTGGCACATGGGGTCCGACTGGTGCTGAAGGTTCAATCGTATGCTACACATCCCCTGGTGTCATTTATGACATCCAGAAGAACCAGGGTTGGATTACCCTGCGTGAATATCTAAGTGATCGTGCTCTGCTGAACTACGAGGTCGGTGCGTACAAGAACGTCCGTTACGTCCAGACCCCGAAGTGTACTCTCTGGAACTGCGGTGCGATCACTGCTCGTGCTCCCATCTCGCTGGTGGTTCATGCTGGTGATGGTGCTCCCGATCCTGCATTGGCGAAAGTCGATGGCACGTATAAGGTCGGTCAAGGCACTACAGCAGTACGTCACTATATCCAGCTTGGAACATTCACCACAGGCACTATTGCAGACATCAAGGTGAACGACATCATTACCTTCCATCAGACCACGACTGACGCCAATGGTGTCACTGGTGGCGTGAACTTCAAGGAAGGCAAGTTGACTAATCGGCGTGTAGTGGCAATTGACGCTGGTAATGGTCGCCTTGTTCTTGATGTCCCATTCTTGGTCGATTTTGATACTGACCTGGGTGGTGGGTGCTTCGGTTATATCACCAAGGGACGCAATATCCATGCGTCCATCTTCATTGGTGGACCGAATGCCCTGGTAGCGGGTGTCGCACAGCAACCACTGTTCTATGAGCTTGACCCGATTGATGACTTCAAAGCCATCTATCGCTTCAGCTACGATCAGCGTATCGGTTATCAACCATTCACTCCAGAGGTGATGGAAGTCATCTTCACTGCTGCTACGACCCGTGTCAAGGGAATTGGTGGTGTACAGTAAATGACACTGACGTATGCCGACCTCGTCAACAAGGTAGCTAGGCTGGTTTCAGACCCAGATGTCTCGACCTACTCTGAGGATATTTACCACGACTCTATCTGTGCAGCGCATGATGCTGTACTGATGTGGCTTCCGAACTACAAGAGTGTGGTCTATGAAGCGACTTCTGGCTCTGACGGTCTATTCAAGCTACCTGACGATGTCTACGATCTACAAGCCGTCAAGATTGGTACAGACGGTGCGTATATCTACAAGGCTACGTTAGCTGCCACTACTACACGACCTAATTCCCTTACGGACTGCGACTGGATCGAAAACCCCAAAGGCTATCTGTCCCTCTCGTTCTCCGATGTTGAAGACCCTGTGACCGTACACTATTTGGCTTATTGGGCTAAACCTCCTCTTCCAACATCCAACGATTTCGTGATTGTTGTTCCGAGTTGTGGGATTATGGGACTGGTCTACTACGCTGCTAGTGTTGTACTGACACCTGTAATCGTGGACACGTCCACATTAGGTCCATTCAAACAACGAATTGATAGCGGTACGCCCCAAATGAATCCAATGCGTGATACAGCAGAGTGGTTCAAACGTATGTTTCTAAATGAAATGAAGATGATGCCACCTTACCAGAAGGCACAGGCATGAACTATATCAAAGACCTCCTAGTCCTGAATATAGCAGCCTTCCTTGAACAGAAGCTCGTATACGAGATTTCTGATGAGACGAAGGCAGTGCTTGTGCAGCCCTATCGCTTCCAGCTAGACCCACTCAAGAACAACATCTATGTCTGGATAGCTGCTGGAAGCCCTGAGAATCCAGATGACCCAGATGCTCGGATAGGGACTACAGGTATGCAAGACTTAGGTCTAACCATACCCTCAGGTGAGATTGGTGGAGGACATCTCTGGTGGAGAAGAGGTAAAGCAGAAGTCGGGTGCTATTTCGTGCGCCAGCGGTACTCCCAAATCATTGCGGCTAATATAGCTCAAATCGTGTATGGGCGTACTATGTACTGGCTAGAAAGAGCGCCGATAAACGGTCTGGTTGATGACTTTGGTGAAAGAGCTTACAACATGTACGTATACTCAGGCACTTTCTTTGAAGGTGGCGGTCCTCCAGAACAATATCTCTGGAGAGGGTACGTCTCATGGCAAGCTCTAACTGAACGTCCGTATTAGGAGAAACCAAAATGACTACTGTTGCTCAGGCTGGAATACTCGGTTTTGGACCTTCTAAGGGTAAGGGCATTGATGTCGTATCAGGTTCTTGGTATCGTCACAAGGCGACACTAATCGACCTAGCAGTGATGGACGATCAACGTCTTGGACCCCCTGAAGTGGGTGGTCGTCCACTCCCTACGCTGCCTTACAAGGCTGGCGTAATGGTTGGGGGTGGAGCAACCATCAATCCTCGTTTGGAGGCTAGTCTTGGCTGGCTTTTGGCTGGCGCTCTAGGTGATTCTGTCACTACCTCTGGTTCTGGTGGAATCAAAATCCATACGATGAAGATTAATCAAACTCTCCCAGGCTTGGTACGCTGGATGGGCTTCCGCAAGTATATTCCCTCTGACACGTCAGGGTCGGATATTGGCGAAGTCTATAAAGACTGCAAGATTACTAATGCTGTACTAACTCTCCCCAATGATGGACTGGTGTCGGCACGTGTTGATGCACTCGGACGCACATTTGCCCTAGAACCTGCTCCTGCTTGGGGTATCTCGTCTGGTTCTGCTGGTGGGTGGGACCCACTCTACGGCGAGTTCGAGGATTACACTTCTGTACCTATCGGCACGAATGAAGGTGGCTACATCTATGTACCAGATTTCGGTGAGCTACCAGTCATTCAGTGCCAAGTGGGTATCCAGAACATGCCCCTCGACCCACGTATGGAAAAGGTCTATGGCTCTCCATATCTTGATGACATTACCATCGTTTCTCGTGCGGTAACACTCGACCTCACAGTCAAGTGGCGTGACCCAACCCTATACCGCAAGATTTTGACTGGTTCTGTCTCTGGCACGACCTGGAGTGACAAGCCCTTTACTCAGTCGATCTCATTTATGACGCAGTCCCCAATCAACATGACTGGTGAATCTCTGCCCTACAGATTGGATGTCGTTGTAACAGAGGCTATGCTAGCTCTGCAAGGCGGTATTCAGCTTGCAGGAAACAACGCAGTGATGATGAGATTCACTGGCACTGCCCTCGATGTGTCTGGAGACTATGTCGTATTCACTCTTCAGAACCAGTACGCCAATTACAACTGGCCCACTTAGGAGGTGTAGGATGCAGCCAATGATTCGTACTAAACTGACACATGATCCAGCATCAATGGAAGGTCAAGGCTATCTTCCTCAGATCATAGCTCTTATGGTTGATGTCGCTACATCTGGGTCAGGCGCTCAGGATGTCTTTACCGTCCCTGCTGGTTTCTGGCTTGAGAAAGCCCAAGGTATTGTCCTAGAAGGTCTGTCGGCTGGAACTATCGACTTCGGTCTTGATGGTTCTGCCTCAGCCCTGATTGCTAACAACGAATGGACTGAAACCGATACTGGCGCTATCGCTGGAAGCTCGCAGACGACTGCTCCCGATGGTCTGTACTTCTCCGCTGTAGATATACTCCGAGTTACCTTCGGCGGTTATCCAGCCACAGGAAAGGTCTTGTTCCTGATATGGCTCTGGGACTTGAACGCTATTGTGTCTCAGGGTGTGCATGTCACTAGATAGCTAACTTGAGGAGAATCGGGAGGGAAGTGCCACCCCTCACTTCCCTCCACTCTCCATGTAGATTCGAGGAGAATCAATGCCTATCACACTATCTGTTCCTGTCGAGAAAGACTACACGCTCGACAAGTCCGACAAAATATACGATACCCCAAAGGGAGAGCCAACACGTATTACTGTTCGTCAGGCTACTCAGGGCGATCACGAGAGACGCTCTGCTTTGTTTTCGTCCATTGTGCGTGAGATGGCGAGAAATGCCACTGATGGGGATACTGTGCGTTGGATTCAGCGTTTCAGTTTTGAAGAGTTGAAGCGCATTGAGGTCATGCTTACCCTAAAGGCTTGCAATATCACAGGTGCTAATGGAAAACCATTGTTTGAGTTCAACGAGGATGGTAAAATGTCTGAGTCGAAATTCAAGCAAGCCTGGGATATACTGCCCCCTGCTGTTGCTCAGGAAATCCACGATTGTGTCCTTGAGTTGAATGTGGACTGGCAACCAGTCTTGGGGGAAGAAGCCTAGAGGGGGTTTTAGACGACTTACAGAATCGAGTAGCTGCCTATTTGGGAATGATCCATCAGCAGCTAGCTGGCATTAGACTCGCACCAGAAGATCTGGCTCCCAAACCAGATGAACTAAAGAAGTACGAGCAGATGAAAGAGACTGGATTGTCACTCGTTGCGGGTGGCTTGCAAGACCAGCCTCACATTTGGCTTCTTATGCTCAAGGTTATCAAAGACACGATAGTCTTGTTTGAGGCACAGAAGCCACAGCCACTACCGACTGGTGCGGAGGGAAGCAATGCCAATTAATATGTCCACGTTTGACCCCGAAGGCAGGAACGCCAATAAGGTCGGTCTTCAGAATATGCTTGATAAGCTCCAGAGGGAGCTTGGTGGTCAAGGATATTTCTTCAAGCTGTCTGATGAGCCTCTTCCTGGTACGGATTTCTACCGAGTTTACATTGCTCAGGGACAATCTGCTGGCTATGGTGGAATATCAGACCTGTACCTCGATCTGCGTATGGGTTTAGGAAGTCCTGGTGGTCAGGTAATTGAGATGTCATCGTCCAAGCCTGGGACGTATGGTATGCCTGGGTTTACTCGTCATATTGCAGGGGAGCAGCAGCTTAGAACGACTGTCAACACAATGGCAGATTATGTGCGGTCTATATATTCCTTTGCTGGCGAGAAGAGCAAGACTCCTCAGGAGGTAGCGTGGACGGTATACCAGACAGGTAGTCAAGCTCAAGGGCTTCCAGGCGCAAGAGAATGGGGGCAGGAAGAGTTTGACGTTTCGCTATACCCTAAAGCTGGTGGTGTAATTGGTCCTAGCTCCCTAAGTGGTAAGCGTCAGTTCATGGCTGCAACTGTACGCTATTTTATTCCCAACTGGTCAGAGGAAGCCAAGCGAGACTATGTCAAGCAGATGACAACTGCTATGGCTACTCCTGCTGGTGGCATTCCTGGCTTGATGGGCTATGGATTTGAAGGCGCTAAGTGGAAGTCATGGGTTCCTCTAACGACTGAAAACGTCACCAGGGTAAATCCGCAAACAGGCATGATGGAAAGAGTGCCTCGCCTACTTGCAAGTAATCAGTGGGGGTATAACGAGCCCGACAATGCGATCTTCCAAGCTCGTTCACCAGAAGGTGTCGCTAAAAGTTTTACAACATGGAGTGGTGCTCGTGAAGTAGCCGATGTTCCATTTGTTAGGAATATCGAAACTGGCAGATTGGAAAGAGCGCCAATTATCAAGCCTCAGCGTGGAGCAGGGATACGCTATGGCTGGACACAGTCCTCCATGATTATGCCTGGAGAAGCTCAGCCCAATATTGTCTACTCTAGGATGATGGGATTGGTCGACCAGCCAAATATGCCTGGAGCTACATTTGCCAGTAAGGGCGCATTCGGTGGTGTTGAAGCGATCGGTGAAGAAGGCTATGCTGAGTACGAGCTAGGCATCAAGACTCTTGACCAGCTAGAGACACTGATTACACGTGGAAAACTTACCTTCAAGGATGTACAAGGTATCCGTGTGAAGGGTGGCAGAGGTGCATTCCCATTCGCTACTTACACAGATGAACAAGGCAAGAGACAGAAGATGTTCATCGAGAAGAGCGCTTATGATGTTGTCCTTGGTAAGCCAACCATCCATATTCCAGAATTTTACGACCCCAATATTGTAGGGCGTGAACCATCCAACTTTCCTACCTATAATGCACAAGGCGAGGAAGTAAGGACAACTGGTCTTATTGAGAATCTGAGGAAGCGCTTTGGCGACTCAGTCAATATTGTTGGCTACAGTCAGAAGGGTGGCAAGCAGACTGTCAGCGGTGAGCCGACTGGTAATCCTGCTGAGCTTTATGTCACCATTCCGACTACTCGTGTAACTGGTTCATTGGGTATGAAGCCAGAGGGTATGAAATCCTTTATCTCTCAGCTAAATCAGCAACTCAGCTTTCAACTTTTGGGAGTACAAGGTGAGACACCAGTAGACTTTGTATCGCAGGAAGCCAAGGTTCCGACTCGTCTGCTTATGTCATCATTTGGCGTAATGAACATGCAGACCCAGATCGACTTTATCAACAGCTTCATGCCAGCCAGTGATAGTGGTAGGGCAGCCCTAATCAAGTACGTTCAGGACTCGTATACGAGAAAGAATCGTGCTGTACAGATTTCAGCAGATCGTATGGCGTTCCTGTGGGAGAAAGCTACCCAAGAGCCTATGTCGGCTGATGTACTATTCCAGAGAGCTTTCAAGTCTATACTGTCTATCAGCGATCCGAATGTTGCCCAGAAGATACAAAGTAAGTTCAACATCGGTCTTCCTATAACCCAAATGGCTGGTGGCACGATCTATTCGCAAGGCGGTATGGAAGAGATGAAGAGGCTTATCAAGGAGCATAGACCTCAAGATCAGAGCGCCATAGAGTTCGTTCCCTACAAAATGCCATCTGATGTTCTCGATAGATTGCTATCAAGCACTGGTCAATTTACTGCTGAAGAGCTTCGTACTCCTCTGTACCAAATGCGCTATAAGGTCAAACAAGGACAGGCAGTTACCATGCCTGTAGGTGCAGTCTTCACTCCTGAGTATCCATCGCATTCTGGCTATATGGGTCCCAAAGGCATTGAGTCTATTATTGCAAACTTCCCAGAGATTTCACAGGCTTTGGGGCTAACGAGTGGTGGCGGTAAATGGCTTGGTCCTCTTGAGTCAAAGGCTTATGGTAGGGAAGGTGCTCCACCGAAGGCTGTACGAGGCTGGAACGAACTATTCTTTTGGCGTCCTTTCCAGAAAAGACTGCTCATGGGAGACAAAGATGTCATGCTCCCATACGAGACAGTAGCAATGAATACCGAAATAGCTGAGTTGGTGAAAGAGGCTTCTATTTCAGCCCAAGAAATGCCTACTGACAAGTCTAAGATGAGCGCTTTTATTCAGAACTTGAAGCAGATCAACGTAGAGCGTTGGGGATACCCCAAGGGTACAGACCTGTCTGAGAGTTTCTTGTTAGACCCTCACAGTGCTACACTTGTTCCAAAGGCTAGTGCCATTGCTGCTGTCGAGAGTTATGGTGAAGGCGCTGAAGAAGGTGTTACCAGAACCTATATGGGGCAGAACTATTTTAGGCTTGTCGATGCTGCTGCTGAGTCTGTGGTGTCTGAGCCTGGAAGCATGATCGGTGTGGTCGGCACTGCGAGAACGGCTTTCTATAGTCGTATAACCAATGCTTTCAATCCTCTTGGCAAGCGCTCCAAGGAGATTATGCGGAACGTGATCGGGCAGCGTCTCCCTGGCACTCGTGGTGGACGCTATCAAGGCTTGACACAGTTAGAGACTGGCGAAGCCTACGCTTCCGATGATTACCTACGTAAGATGCTGGCTAATGGCAAGTTTGCCAGTCGTAAGGAAATCGAGAGCATTCTAAACTATCTCGATACTGGCGTGGATGCCTACCTACCAGTTTTATTCCAGCGTTTCCCTGATGTCTCTGGAAGCAATGTACTTGTGCCTCTGAAGCTGCGCTCCGCAAAGCGCCTGAAGTCTCTTGGTGTTGAAGTTCCTGAAGGTCCGACTTCTACAGACCTATTCTTTATTGGCGCTGGTGGAAACCGTATATCTGTAGGCGACTACGATGGCGACCCCTATATGAGTTTGGCAGTGCCAATTACTGATCTTGTGCCTGGAGGAAAGCCAGGGAAGTATATCCAGACAGGTGTCTGGAGAATGAAGCCTCAGGTTGAGCAGGAGTTCGAGAATCGTTGGGGGCAGTTATTCAGAAAAGGTGGTTCTGGCATTGATGAAGCTATGCTCTATATGTTTGGTCCTGCTGGTACATCTACTGGTCATGGCAGCTTGGATGCTGAGCGTAAGAATCTATCTGATTACTTACAGGGTGTTCGCAACAATAGATACAACTGGTCTTCTCGCCTTGAAGAGGTATTCCCTCGCTCTCTAAAGAAAGCGCTTGAAGCCACATTAGCCACTTCTGGGTATAAAGGAGGGATGGCATTCTCCTATAACGTGCGTACTATGGTGAGAGATATTGCTGTAGGCGCACTTGGAATGGAAGGGCGCAGTCCTAAGATTTTGGAGCAAGCTTATGAACGTGGCGCTTACACCTACCAGATGTATCTTGACCGTTTGGAGGAAGCTCAAGGTGGAATGACTCAGCTTGAGGAAACACTGAATAGCTTTGGTATCTATGGTGCTATGGGTGAGCCAGGGGATGTGAAGTATCGCTTGGGTTTCAAGGTATCTAAGCAAGGCACACCACTTGAGATCACATCCGAGAAGCTGAAGCAGAACTGGCCTCGTGCTGGCGGTCAGGGATTACTCAAAACAAACTATCTTTTGAATATGATAGCTGGCAGAGTCGCTGGAATGCCAGAAGAGCAGGAAGCAGACGTGATGCTGGCTGCTGGCTTTGCTCAGCCTGGAGGCGACCAAGCTATTCTGGATGCATTGAAGAATAGACCTAAGCGCTCGTCAATCTCTACCCTAAATGATAGAGGTGAAATTCTCAAGCGCATGACTGAGACAGGCGAGGTAGGTTTCAATTCGCCCTACTATTTGATGTTTGCCTTTAGAGCGGTTGAGCGCTTTAGAAGAGACTATCCTGAATATGCTGACGACAAGAGCGTTCAGATTCCTTGGCTGGATGGTAGGATGAAGCCACTGGCAGATATTATCAAAACCAAGCCCTACCGTATGACCAAGATTTTGAACAGCTTAGTCATTGGCAGTACACAGGACTTAGACCCTGAAGATTTTGAGGAGCTAAAGAACCTTGGTGCTACTCGTATAGGTGCTCTGGCTGGTGGTGTTTTCTCCTCATACATGGCTACGACTGGTGGCGTTAGTCCGCTATCATCTAAGGCTGAGCAGGAAGTCACAAAACAGGTACTTGAAGCATTCAAAGTTTTCCAGGCTGATCGTATCAAGAGTAAACCTATCATACGTGCTAGTGAGATCGGTACTTTTGGTATGCCTCTTGAGAGACAGCAAGCACTTGAGAAACAAGGCTGGATACCTCCTTGGAAAGGTGCTCAAGCAGAGTCCGTGTACCGTGTGGTTTTGAGAACTCTTGGTCTTGAAAGCATGATGGGTCAGGAGGCTGCTCCTGGTGTCAAGTTGCAAAAGGTAGATTGGTCGCACTTTCCTGAAGCCATTGAGAGAGGTATGTCTTACGAGGAGAAGTATAAGGAGGCACACCCAGAGCTATCTCACATAGGGAAGGTGGACTGGAATAAAACTCTGTCATTCCGCATGGGCGACATGGAGATTCATGGCACTCCAGACTTTCTAGGAATCAATCCTAAGACTGGTGCGCTACGCATTATTGATACCAAGTCTCCAGCAGGGTTCTCCGCTGGTGAGATGGGTGCTGAGGAAGCTAAGGCACATGCCATGCGTTACCAGTACCGTATGCAGTTGCTCACCTACGCCTATGGTCTTGAGAAGAGTGCTCAGACTATGTCGGAGGCTGAGTGGGTAAAGTTTATGGGAGGTTGGAGAATCGACAAGGCTAAGGCACTTGAGATGAGGTCTGCTGCCTTAGGTGGCATGTTTGAAATCTCGATTGCCCCAGGAAGATTTTCAGTAGAGGGCGGTCTTGAAGAGCTTAGCCCTATATTCATTCCATTTAGAGATACTGAGCGCAGAGAGTACGAAGAGTACACTCGTGGTCTGCGAGAAAGTGTCTTCACATCTAAGTTCTTTGGTCAGAAGGCAGCTAATCTTTATAGTGTGCTGATGAGTAAGGATCGCTTGCCAGAGGGCTTGCGTGGATATACTCGTACCAAAGAGCCAGTAATGCCAGAAACAATTGACATCCTGCGACAGATCGGTATGCAGACTGGTGCTCTAACACGAGCAGCAGGAGGCGGTCGCTTCACAAAGTTTCAGGGTAAGCGTATTCGTGTTGGCGAAGGCGGTCCTGAGGAAATCATTGTTGGTAAGAACGGCATCACCATTGTGCCTACTTCACAGCTTACAGAGTCTCGTGTAGCTCGTGGTCAATACAATCCTCGTGAGGGTTATGCTGGCAGGAGAATGGCTGAGGGTGGTGAAGAGGACTATGCCTATGGCTTCCCTGGTCAAAGTACAGGGGGCGGTGAACCTACAGCACAATCGGACGAGTTTATAGCTCTCCAAGAACAGAATAGGCAAATGCAGGAGCGATACAGCCAGCTTGAACAGCAGTTCCAAGCAGCACAAGGTCAAGGTCCTATATGGCAGCAGATGGTCGAAGGCATGGGTGCGCTTACAGCAGCAGTCAGAGAAGAGAGACAGGCGAGAGGACAACCAGCCAAGATCATCTTCCAGAGCACACCAAAGACACCTAATCCCTATCAACAGGAAGAGAATTTGCTGTCTAGGCTGGATATCTTCAAGGGAAGTATGGAGACAGTCGAGAAATATGAGACTGATGTTAGGGCTACTCTCGGTCCATTACTCGAAGAAGCTGGCTTAGGCACAGAACTTGAGAATATACAGGGCAGACCAAGTGCTGCTCAGTACCTAGCACTTGCCAAACAGAATCTACCAAGGGCTAAATGGATGGGGGCATTGGCTCAAGCAGGACTTACTGGTAGCAAGAGGCTCAGGTCAGTTATAACTGCTGGAAGAAACTACAACAAGCTGATTGATATTGTTCAGTCTGCTGGTGGATTTGCACAAGTATCAGGTGGTGCAGCTTTCTCTGAAGCTACGATGAACGAGCTAGCTGAGCTTGAATCTTATACAATGGGTGAGCTCGGTGAACCTACTCTGAGAAGAAATGCAGCAGGGAGGTATGTTACTGAGCAAGGAAGGTTCGCTAGCAGAGAACAGGTTGAGGCTTCTCGTAGAGTACAGGTGTCGGGTGCTCCGACTATGGTTCAGGCAACCGCCGTTGCTGAGACACTACAGGGCTTACGTAATGAGCCAGAACTGGCAATCACTCGTTATGGTGGCGCTACTGTGAAGACTCTCAAAGAGCTAGACACAGCTATGGGGCGTCTGGTCACTGCTACTAAGAACCTTGAAGAGGCACAAATCAAAGGTCTTGATACAGAAAAGGAAGCGCTTGAGTTTAGGAAAGCTCAGCTTGGAGTCAGAGGGCTTAGGACGCAGCAGGAGTATGAGACTAGACTTGGCATCTCACGGACTAGAGCACCAGAACTATACGAGGGTGGCAAGTATGTAGGGTTCGAGAAAGCAGCAGCCCTACGAGAACAAGGCGTTATCACTCCTGAGGAAGAAGAATACGCAAGACAGACAGAGTGGACGAGACAGCAGGGTGAGGGTCAACAGGCTACGGCTGAGCTTGCTGGTAGAGCCAGAATGGGAATGATGGCAAAGGTTGGTGGCTTTGCTAGGCGTATGCTTGGTGGCTTCGGTCTGATGTATCTACGATCTATGATGGGTTTCATCACTGGTCCTGCTGAAGCTGGTTTCGCAGAAGCAGAGCAAGCTCAGGTGATGGCTACCAATGTTCTTGGTGGCGGTATGGGTGGATTTGCGCCAACACTTACACCAGATCAACGTATTCAGAGAGCGAGACTCTTACAGGGAGGCTTTGCTGGTTGGGCTCTTAGAGGAATGCAAGCTAATGTTGCCGAGAATCCTGCCCTATCTGGTGGCATAGCTGCTGGTCAAGCTGCTCTTGGTGCAGGAGCGCTAAGTCTTTATCTAACCAGTCTTATCCCTGGTGCTGGTGCTGCTGCTGGTCCAGTCGGTCTTATCGCTGCTGGTTTAGCTGCTACTGGAGTGACTGCTGCTGGTATATCAGGTGCTATGCAACAGCCATATCAAGCTGCTGCCTCACTCTTTGCTCAAGGAAGGATAAGCACTTCTCCATTCAATGCCCCCGCAGCAGCTTACACACTACAGAATGTTTTCGGTGGTGGGCGAGGAGAGAATGTACCTTGGGCTTTGAGACAGATGGAGGAGATGAATTGGTGGATGCAGAATGCTCCTCAGCTTAGCATGAAACAGATCCCAACACTGCAAGGGTTGACTAGGGAGCAATATGCTCAATTAGTTCCTGCTTACGCTCAAGGCTTGGCTACTCAGTACAATGTACAGCCTGAGTACACATATCAGGCTGTCAGAATGAAGGAGATGTACAACATCCCCATCACTCCAGAGAAGGGTGGTGGGCTTGAGAATTTGGCTATAGGTCTTCAGCAGGGTATCCCTGTCCAGCAATTAGCTGGCTTGGTTTCTGTAGGGCTAGGTCCTCAAGCAACAGAGGCTCAACGTGCTCAGTTTATTGCTCAGCAGATAAAGGCTTGGACTGCTCCTGGTGGCGCAGGATTCCCAACCGATTTGCAGCAACAGTATATTCAGCAAGGTGCAGCTTTCTACCAGCAATTAGGTCGCCTTGCTCCTACACTCACTCCAGAGACGACTACTGTCTACAAGACAGTGCCTATAATGGGTCAAAGAGATACAAGCACTTTGTTCTGGGAAGGCGCTGGAGGCTATGGAGAAACAGGATTCAAGGGACTAATCGGTGGGCTTATAAATGCATTTGAAAACAAGGGTAAGGAGGTAGTAACAGGATATACCTCTGTAGGTGAGGAAGTAACTGAAGGCTTGGAAGACACTATAGCCAAATTCGGCTCAGACCTGAACGAAACCCAGAAGCAGATACTAGTTCAGTACGAAAGACTTCAGGAAGCTGCTCAGGCTCGTGGTCAGCCATACCAACCTATCACTGAGGCAATGATCGGTAAGGTTGCAGAAATGTCTCCAGAGGAGCAGGATATTGCTATTCGTCTGAACCGAGCTAAAGCAGCCATCAGTGGTGTGCTGGACAGCATAGCAGATACCTTTACTCAGCTAGGTCAGATGCTTCCCGATCTAAGTCAACTGTCTGGAATGACTGGTGGTCAGTTAGCAGTGGTGCAGCAGGGTGCTCAGTTTGGAATGCAACTCAATCAACAAATGCTCATGGGTGGAGCGTCACCCACAATGGCTCAGGCTGCTGGTGGCACGTTTGCACAGATAGCCACGCAAAGACCCGACTTGCTCAAGATGTATCAGGGTGTGATGCAATTCAATCCTCAACAGTGGGCTGCCTACGCCATGCAGAATCCAGCAGCCATGCAACAACTTATGACTGGCGGTGCTGGTGGCGGTCCGATGACAGTCAGAGGACTAGGTGGTCAGGAAATCTCTCTTGGTAATATGCAGTTCGCTGTAGGTGTAACTGCTCCATTCGCTCAAGGTGGACAGATGACAGGCTTGCCTTGGGCTAGAACAAGTCTGGCTACTTTCAATCAGACCTCAGCAGCTACAGCCATGCAACTTTGGGGTACTACAGGTACGCCTGGAAGTCTTATTGAAGCCCTCACTCAGGGTGGCACTCGTGGTGGTGAACGCTGGCAGCAAGAGAGAGTATTCGAGCAACAAAGAGCACAGATTGGTTTGCAGTATGAGCAAATAGCACTTCAAAAGTGGTATCAGCCTCAGCAGTTTGCACTCCAACAACAGGGTATGCAGCTTGGGTGGGAACAACAGACCTGGAATATACAACAGCAACGAGCAGGACTGGCTCTTTCTCGTGAGAACTTCGCTGCTACTACAGGCTTCCAGCAACAGCAGATGGGTATGCAGCGTGGCTGGCAACAGCAGGATTGGGCTTACCAAGGTCAGGTACGTGGTATGCAGTGGGGCTGGAGGCAAGAGGACTTCCAAGAGCAAGTACGCTTTATGACTGGTCGAGAACGCCGATTGGCTGAGCGTCAGATGGGTCGTGAGACGATCATGTATGGCATGGAAGGTGAGCAGATTGATAAGCAGAAGTCTCGCCAGAAAGAGTTATGGCAGCTTGAAGATGAACGCTTTGCTCAGCAAGTAGGTTATCAGGAGAAGCTCTTCGAGATGCAGGAAGACTCCATTGATAAGCAAGAGGAGTTCTTCCTTAAGCGGAAGGAGTTAGAGCAGCAGCAATTTGACCTGTCTGTGGAATACTGGAATCGCTCGATCGCTCTACAAGAGAAGCAGATTGGTATTGGTGCAGCATACGAGGCTCAGCAGGAAGAGACGTTCAATATTATGAAGCCACTCAACAACAAGATTGAAGATGTCAATGGTCAGCTAAGCCTATTCAACGAGACTAGCATGGTGGACATGTACAACAATCTTGTTAAGGTTGATCCTCTGTTCAAGTCGTTTGCAGTTGATAGTATGAATGCTCTTGTGGAAACTGCCGAACCAGCAGCAGCAGCTTTGTCTATATTTACTGGTGACATGGTCACTTTAGGTAGCACACTGGAGACGACAACGCCACTATTCCAGACTTTTGTTCCTCTCTTTATAACCACGCTGGACAAGATAGTGGAGGCTGCTCATGGTCTTGGAATAGCTGACGATCATAGGAGACAGCATGGTGGTCGTGCCTACCCAGGAGAGGTATATTGGGTAGGAGAGAGAGGTCCAGAACCATTCATTCCTGATGTGGCTGGCACTATCAGGGCTAATGACCCTTGGGACAACACCATTGTTACTACTGCAAATGCAACTGAAGGCGCTCCTCGTGTAATCCATTTGGTTATCAACCTCGGTAACGAGCGACTAATAGACCGTGTGCTTGATGCGGTCGATGTGGAGATAAATGAATGACAAGTGGCTCCTCTCGTCCATACATAGAACTTTACGATAGCATTGGCAACGGCGGTAAATTCCGTGTGCCTGAAGGTGGCTATAACCCGATGAGGGACAAGTCTGGTCAGGTCAATAGGACTGCTGATGGAGGCATTGACCAGTCAGTAGGTGCTATCTACGAGATACACCAATACAACATCTGGGTCAGAGACACCGAGATTGAGTCTGGCTATAAGGATAAGGAAGAGCTAAAGCGGTTATATGGCTTGAACAATCCTAATGGTTCTCCGAATAATAGGATTACTTTCTATGACCACTTTGGCAACCAACATACAGTCCTGATGGTCGGGCAAGAGAAGCTACAACCTTCCACTGTGTTCTTGAGTGGCGAGGGAGCGTGGTTTCTCTATCCAGTTACACTACACTTTATTCCAGCGGGGCAGTGATGAGAGACTCAACGCCCACCATTGATACTGCTTTACAGCAAACATCGTTTGTATTTCTATTTCGTGCAAGCGTAGAGCCTTCATATATATACATCGAGAATACAGACGATCACTTCTTGTCTGATTTTGCTACCGTTGGTGGAGGCACTGATTTCTACAAGCCACTACCAGAGGATTTCTGTGTTTCTCCTACCTCTGGTTCTGGGGTGTGCTGGTACAACAAGGATGGCGTGTTGAAGTATGGCATTCAGGGCGACAGCACTCCAGTAATCACAACAAGCTCTTTGGCTGGCAAGCCTGGAGTGTTTGGAAGCTATCTCTTCCTTGGGGAATCGGGCAAAGCGATCAGACGCAAGACAGTCAACTGGAGTCAGGTAGCTGCCAAGAATACTAATCCTTTCAGTGCTACTGACAATCTTGGTTCTACTGCTGGTGTACCTGTAGCGGTTCATGCTGTCTCGGATACGAGGAGCGTGGTAGTCTACGATGATGACGGTGGTCTGCGCCTGTCGATATTTACCACATCTGGCTCAGAGGCAATTTCGCCTGGACGCCTAATGTACCCGACTGCTATTGACTACACTCCGTACACATCGGGCAGCTTGTCGATGGAAGTGATTGCTACCTTTACGGCTGCTTGCCAGCTTGGTGACGAGGTGTTTATCTATTCATCCAATCCCTGTGATGGTTCTGTAGACGGTATTTCCTACAACACGGCAACGCACTTATGGAGTGACCCATTTATAGCAGTCCCAACCAATCTTCAATCTTCGCTGTGCGATTTCAGGATATGCAATGCCTATGTACTTGGAGGAAAGGTTTATCTGATAGGTCAGTTCAGACGTACAGAGGTAATTGGCGTAAACAATACGTATAACATGATACTGTCCTCAACGGATGGGGTTTCATTCTCGACCGATCCTTTCACGCTGGTGTCAAGCCTTGGCTATCGGTTCTTTGGGTGTGTGGCTAATGGTATGCTCAATGTCGGTTCTGCAAATCGTGTTGGTAGTGCTTCGCTAACCTATGTCTTCGCTGGCAGTTCGGGGGCTGGCTTGTCGCTCAGTATTCCGATGTCAGACTTTATATCTTTTCGGGAGACAGAGGCGAATCAAGCAGAGCTTATACTTCGTGCTGGAAATGATTACTATGCCACTCACCCATATATGAGAGAAGGTTCGAGAGTAAAGTTGGACCTTGGCTATCAGACATCTTCGGGTAGCGAGTACATTCAGTGCGCCACCTATATTATCAATGGTGTAGGTGACGCTACCGCTCAGGGTGATAGGGGTTTCAGTATTGGATTAGTAAACTACTCGGAGTGGTTGCTTTCAGGACTAAACTCTCCCTTCTACACAGAGTTCTTCTCTAAGTCATCGGTCTATGATGATATGAGTGAGGATTCTGGTAACATGTATCCAGCCACCGATATGTATGACATGCGTACTGGCTTCGTGATTGACTTCTGGAACTCAGAGGAGTGGGAGTGTGCTGCGGAAGGTATTACTGGTGTCAATCTAATCTCTAAAGGTGGAGTAACGCATATTGATGAAGCTGCTGCACACTATTTTGGAGTGAAATGCAGGGACCTCGAAACTGCGCTCAACCTTCGGGAAGCACCTAAGGTCACAGGCACGATCACTGCTAAGGTCTATGGCTGGAGTCATGCCAACAGCGGGGCAAACAATGATTACATAAGCCTTGTGGTGTTCTATCGTCAGCAATCCAGTGGCTCTGATTTGTTCTACATGACAGACCCCTTGCGTTGGGATAATTTCTATCCTGCCAGTGAGGTACATGATGGAAATCCATTGAACTTTTCAATCCCTACTTCTGGCTCAGCGATTGATGTTGATGACGAGATTCTAGGCTTGGGGCTAACGATTGAGGGTACAAATACTGACTTCTGTCCAGCCAGGATAGAGATAACTGGAGGAGTCAAATGTAAGTTTGCTTTCCTAGACTCAAACACACGATGGAAGTCTGTGCAAGAAGGCGGTAAACTACCAGGAACAATCCGTCCCTATATCATGTTCTCTCAGAAACCATTCGATGCATGGAACTTCTTTCAAGTAGCTGAATTTCGTGACGATATAGAAGACTCTACAATCGTAGACGGTTATGCCTGTGGAGGTGGCTTGATTGGTCTAGCTATGAACGGAGCTAGCTACATTCTTGGAAGATATGACCGTGAGTCTAACTTGTGGCAGATCATCAAGGTTAGAGACTGTGTAAATACAGTCCTGGCTCAAGCTACTCCATCTGGTACAGTTGGTGGCACTTATATCATGGGCTTCTCGCATAGAGATGGCAAGTTCACAATTTGGTGGAAGAAAAGTGGCGTCCTGTCTGAAGAGCTTTCCTATGAGTGGAAAGCTGCTGATGGTTGGATGTATGAGAGCGAGACAATCACCAAGAAGTGCGGTATCTATGGGGTGAAAGGAGCACCATTCTTTGAGATTGTTGGGCTCGATCATGGTGGTGAAGAATCAGAAGAGAACGCCGAGGGCATTCCTCATCTACCTGGATATAGCCTAGCGGGGTGGCCCGATTCTGGCGAAGCAGTAATAGGTGATAACGCCTTCTCGTATACGAGTAAAGTCATAGTTGACCCTGTCTTTGGTCCTCATCAATTTAGAAACCAAGGTATCTATGAAGCTCCGTTTGGTACAGGCGATATGGGTTTGGAGTATCTATATTTCGACTGGAACAGAGACAATGCTGCCGATGCTGGTAAGTTTGTAGCTTGCGACAATGGTGGATGCTATGTTATCAAAGGCTCAGAATATCAGGTCTGGATTACTACAGACGGTTATGTAGTTTATCTGCATGGGCGTAGTCGACACTACTCGGACAATGAGATGATCGCCAAGAATAGTAAGTATTGTTCACATCGGGTCTACACGACAGGTGGGCTGGCTGGCATCAACATGGTGAAGGGCAAGTATAAGCGCTTCAGTTTTGGCACAGTCTGTCACTACAATGTGAAAGGCGACATCTATTGTCATTGGTATCGAGCAGCTTCAGGAAAAGCTGAGCTAAATGTTCGTGACCTAATAAAGCAAATTAGCCAATACGCAGGGGCATCGGCTACTTTCCCTGGCGACATCGTTGTAAGCAGTCAGACTCCTGGTGCAGGAATGGATTGGGGCGTGGCTGCTCCTGAGGATACGCAGGGCATGGATGTCAGATTTGAGATAGATGATCTGAGCGTGAGTGGCTATGTAGATATTACAGCCGATGCAATCATTGACTTAGAGACTTCTGGCAGTAGCACACAGGCAACTGTGAGGATTACCAAGACAGCTAGTAGTGCCTACAAAGCCGAATATATTACCATTACCAGCGGGTCATCAGCAGTTATGGACTCTGTGTCTTTCTCGCTGATAGCTCCTATTGCCTTACAAGTGCGTGTGGTATACCATGACAATTTCACCACGCTAGATATTGGCGATAGGTGGATTTGTACATTCAGCACTGGCTTGATTAGTTATGCTTCTCCGTGTCACCTATTCTTGAAGACCAGTGCATCAATGGAGTTTAGGGATGTGTTGGTCATAGAGCTTTGTGACTGGCGTGAGGCGATTTATATAGACCTTGAAACAGATGGTCGCTCAGCGATCGGTTCAGTGATTCAGGAACGTCCTATAGAGATGTGCCATAAAGCTGACGGCAGCATAGCTTACTGGTACGATATTGTCAGAGACAGAATTACTATTTATAAACCACGCCAGCATCAGGAGAGAAGGGAGTATCCTAGGACAGGGGCAAGTGACGCTATTATTCAAGGTATGTACACCAATGCCATTCAGTTCCCTGATTTCGTCAGGCGCTATGGTTTTGCCACTAAAGTAATGAGGATGCCTAATCTGAATGTAGGAGCAGTTAGGGCTACAAGGATCACTCTCAAGAAGATACTGGAGAGAGCGCATACCCATGCGGTTTGGATGCGTCCTGATGCTAGGATTGAGGTTGGGGATGTGATTCTTGTTGACTTCTATGCCAGTGGCACGAATAAACATGTGGTGGCTGATGTGATTATAGAGAGCACTAATCTCTCCTTTTCTGCCAGCGACAATAACCCAACCTTACAGGTTTCAGGGAGGGAAGAGCTAGAATGAGAAATATATCACGCAGTCTGAGACATGGAGCAAAGAAAGCCACTTCATTTCCGTCCATTGTAATCGACAAGATTCAGGATAGAGTCTCAGTTAGGCTGTCTACTAATGGAGCTATTTACCGCAACCTAAAGCTGGTTGGTGGTCCTGTCTCGATCGGTCAGTTAGTGTATACGGACTTCACTACTCCTGAGCCGACAGTTGTAGCTCCAGGCATTGACTATGCTGCTGAGTTTGAAGAGCTAGCCAAGAGAATCGAAGAACCTCTACCTCCACCTCCAGGCACACCATTACCAGTCTACGAGCAGGGCATGATTGAAGTTTGGCTTGAAGGTAATTGGTACATGGATAGCAAGGATGAGGTTTACAAAATAGGCGTAGCTCATGCTTATTATCCTGTTTCTGGTTCTGGTCTTCAGGCTGCAATTGAAGACTGTCCTCCTTATGGCTTGATCTCAATTCCTAATACACCTACTGGCATTACAGGTGACTTTGATTTCTGGTACTACCAGTCCATTGTAGGTAAGGGGCGCAACAACACGCAGATATATGGTCAGCAGACTTTTAGGAATGGATGCTTTGTTCAAGACCTTACTATTGACCATGATACTGCTCAGGTAGGACCTGGACACTGGATAGTTGGAATCGTTTCTTATGGCGATTTGCTCTTGAGAGATATAAATCTTCTCTGCTATTGCAAGAGTGGCACTACTGGCAGTGGTATTGGATTGACGAACACAGAAATGACCTCCACCTGGATAGCCGATGGATGCTTCATAAAAGCTGACATCGGAGTACATGGCAACCTTTACGGTGCTGGTGAGGCTGTAGAGTATATGGCTCAGGGAGCAATGGCGTGGACGTACACTGGTTTTGACCTACCTGAACGTGGCTTTGGTGTCTCCTGTGAACATGCGTTATCGAAGCATAAGCTACACTGGTATGGCAAGTATTTTGAGATGACCTCTGATATTTGGCAGATTGATGTGGCTGCTATCGTACTTAAGTCAACACTGTACGAGGGTGGAAATACTCTTGTGTGGTCTTCCATATCTGATTATTGCCCCTCTGGTGGAAACCACGAGTCTCAGCACTACGATCATCACGAGATGTGGTGGGGGTGTAGTGGCTCGACAATGGACGAGATTGAAGGTCAGGGAGAGTATGGTTGGTTGTCGTCCGCTAGCAACGGCTCTGACTTTGGTGAATTGAACATCTATAAGTCCAACTATCAGCGTGGCTACTCACAGAGAGGAATGATGGTTGGTCATTACCTCCAAGACCAAAGCTTCTGGCATTACTACTTGAATGCTAGTGGCAGTCCTATCGCAGACCCCATGTGGGCTATGGGTTTTGTACCTGGGTATTATGTGCCTGCTAATCCTAGGTCTGGTTCTGACTATACGCCTCAAATTCCTTTCCAGGCTAGAACATTCTGGGATGAAAAGGATGCCAAAGACAAGGGTGGTCAGGATGGTTGGGCTGGTGGAGACAACTATGGACCAGGAGACTTGATTCACTTCTCCTTTGACACAATGACTCCTTTTCTTACAGAGAGATTCAAGATTGGTAACTTAGAAATAGAGACTCAGATGTGTGGTCTTGGTTCTGCTGAGTTCGAGCCATATCATCCAGAAGGAACCTCAGTACCTTACTCTGGGTCTAGTTTTCCAGGGGGACAAGTTCCAAGGCTGTACTGTGACTGGAGGTATAAATCTCAGGAAGAATATACCTACTTCTGGATGACGAGGGCTGGAGGTTTGATTGGTGCAAATGCCAGTGGTAGCTCTAGTGGTAGCAACTATACTTCTGGATCATACATTGAGAATTACTTCTGTAATGACCACAAGTTATCTCACCGCTTGTTTGCTCTTCAGACTGAGCCTAAATACTGGTGGATGACTAGACCGAATGGTAAGAAGGTTTGGTACGTGCCGACTTTATTCAATGGCAGAATGACCAATTGTGCTTTTCAGTCTGCCTGGATTGATATTGATGCAACGTGCTATAGCTTTATTGTTGTAGACGACCCAACCTTCAATACACTACACACGACTCTGGGTACTGTAGTGAATGCAAAGTATCTGGACGAAATCAATTTCAACCAAGATGCCCCTGCCGACCCATTCCCTTATCAGATGTGGTTTCCACAACCATATTGAGGTGCGATATGGCTATTCTGTACATACGAGACGAATTGAACGAGCGCTGGATACCTTGCATCGAGGATCTTGCTTCTATTCCTGATGTAGCTCGTGACACCATTTATGATGGCTGCGCTCTCGTATGGAGCTCTGGTTCAAATATGTGGGTAGGGGGTGAGGCTGGTGGTGGTGCTGTTGACTTTGTCGATCAGCCTCCTACTTCCCCGAACAGCAAGGATGATGAGTTCAATGATGAATCGTTAGACGCTAAATGGACATGGTTCAATCAATCCTACCTTGAGGATTGGGATGAGGGAGGAACCTATACAGACAGCTTATATCTTCAACATCCTGGTTGGGCGTCCACTAGGATTGCAGGGATAAACCAATCCATTCCTGTAGGTAGCTTTACTATGACTGCCAAGGTGACGTGGGGTGGCTGGTATGGTGATTACACACGTGTAGGTATCTTCTTAGCGGAGAACAATAGTGGTAGTCCAGGCAAGATGGTGTTCTTGTGGATGGGCTTTGACATGTATCCTCGTATACGTGTTCAACGCTTCAGTGACCCTTCCACATGGGCTGCTCACCTTGCAGACATGGAGTACAACGCCAATAAAGTCTATTTTCGTATCAGCTACGATGGTACGACCTATAGTTTCTTTTATAGTGAAGACGGTAAAGGGTGGGTGCATTTATACAAGACTACAAGCCTTGGGTTCACCCCTGGTAGCATCGGAATTGGCATCGACAAGATATTTCTGCCTGTTGGCTATGCCGACTCCTCAGCAGTTATAGACTGGTTCAGAGTGTTATAATAATGAAAGCCAGATTAGTCAATTGTAGATTAGATAGTCGAGCGTCCATCGTTATCCGTCAAGTCGTGGTAACGCCAGATCATACTAATAATATTTTATAAGGAGACTAACGATGGCTGCTTTTAATTGGGAAACATATAGAGATACTCCTGGCTGGAAGGATGTCTCGACTGGCACATTTGTCTTTTCTGGCAGTGCGTCAGACCACACCATTCCTGTCACTGTAGGCGAGTGGCAGAGTGGCACTCACATCACAGATGGCGACCCAGGCAATGATAGCTGCGGTGCGAACCATTCTCGTAATGTGAAGTACGTTTCAGGCACTCAGTTCGACTCTGGTGGTGGTACGGAAACACTAAATACTACCAACATGGCTGATACTGAATGCACCCTGCGTGTCAAGTTTACAGACGCCTCACAGGTTGCTACTTCTTCTGCTCGGTTCTACACATTCGATGGCTCGGTTGTGGGGAACAGGGCGGTTGGGTTACATGCCTACGCCTTTGAGCGCATTTCAGGTCTGTCTGGTTGGACGCTGGTCAACGATGATACTGGTGGTACTGGTGGTGACAACTCTGGACAGCGTTTGTCCCTTGCGGATCAAGCTGCCACAACCGATCACTACTTCTACGTTGGTATCTCGTCCACACCTGAGTCGGTGGGTGCTAAGACATCCTTTGACTTAGGGCTTGCTCTCACCTACTCATAAGGACTATGAACCCTGGCGAAGGAAATGGAAAGATTTATGTAGGCATACCGAGGGAGAGAATCTTGTTTCCTGAGTTTGTAGATAACAGAGACAAGGTTCTCACCTCAATAGATCAACACGGTCTATCCTGTGATTACTATCAAGCTGGTGGTCATCGGGTAGACCGCAATCGTGACCGCATTGTTCATGGCTTTCTAGCTCAGAAGGATAAGCCTGAATGGTTACTGATGGTTGACTCGGACATGGAGCACATACCTGATGTTGGCGAAAGGCTGGCTGCTCACAAGAAGCATATTGTTGGCGTACTATATTTCCATCGTGGTGAGTTCCATGACCCGCTTGTGTTTATGGATGCTCCCGATCAGTTGGATGAATACGGACGCCTTGAGCCAATGTGGACACCCATGCGAGACGATGTCTATGACTTCCTTGCATCGACCAATCTTCCGATGGTGGACATGGGGATTGCCATTGATGGTGTTACTGATGGCTTACGTGAAGTGGATGCTGTCGGCACTGGCGCTATTCTCATACACAGGAGTGTGATTGAAGCCATGCTGCCTGGACCTTGGTTTGAGTACGAGGCTGGTGGCACGTCCGAGGACCTAGCGTTTTGCAGGAAGGCTAAACGGAAGTACGGCTTTCAAGTCTACTGTGATTTCGCTACCATCAGTGGTCACTATGCTCTTGTCCCTATGGGACAGGCGCAGTTCAGAATGCTTTATGAGATGAGAGGCTTGAAGTACAGTGCCTACACCCCCAATGAAGCAGTGACAATGCTTGCAGACTTCTACCATATTCCTAATGCCGTAGCTGATGAAGAGTTGAAAGCAGCTAGCTCTCATAGTTTCGGGGATTACTGGAAGACCTTGAATATCGAGTTAGACTCAAATGAAGAGTGGGAGACTTATCGTAAGCCTTCCGTTGCTCGTGAGTACGTCAAGGAACTAATTTACTGGAATGCCTCGCCTCAGTTTGAGAGTTTTCGCAAGCGCTTCGTGCCTATTCGTAACCGTAACCTGATTGAGTTTGGCTCTGGGATAGGCACGTTGACCTTGCAGTTGCTTATGCAGAACAACAACGTGCTCTCGATTGAAGTCAATCCAGTGCTACGCAAATTCACCAAGACTAGATTCAAGAATCTGGACGAGAAGCTCAGGACCAAGACTGGTGAATTGACACTGGCTGGAGATGAATGGTTCAAGATTGCAGCTAATGGACAGTACGATGCTGCCTTTGCCATAGATGTCTTTGAGCATATAAACGCACCTGATCTTCGAGGCACTTTACAGGCTTTGAAGAAGCTTATCAAGCCTGGAGGTCGTTTACACTATCATGCAAATTGGGAGCAGCAGGAACAATATCCTATGCACCATGACCACTCAAAGATTTGGGATGAACTTCTTAGGAACACAGGCTATTATCCACTCACGCCCTTCGAGGCACTAAGGATGTGACGATGTTTCCACAGATACCATTTGTAGGTTGGATAGCGGTACTCTCCAATGGTGAAACCATGAAAGAGGAACCGCCTATCCCAGGCGAGAAGACTTCTTGGCAGAAGCTCATTGATCGCCTCTACGCAGAGAATCTAAAGATGATTGGTCTACGTCTTCAGAATCTCAACATGACCATTACTACACTCCCGCCCTCGATGTGTGATGGCTACTACCAAGCGAGAGAGGCTCGTGTTGCCTTTTATGCAGGGCAAGACGCATCCTCGAATAGACGTGGTATTGGCTCTGTGGTTGGGGATAGAGTGTATATTGTCTGGATTGATGGTAATGGCAACGTGTGGTCTGATGTACGGTTGCTTTCAGACGAGAGAATACACACTACTCTGCGAGACTCAAAGATAGATTAGAGCGTCAATTAGCCAATTCGGATAGCGGTCTTCCGCTAGTGCAGTCGACTTCCTGACTGCCAGAGATTAGATAAGCCGACCTAGTGTTCGGACTTTGCTGTAATCTTTGGCGTGTAGAATGTAGGGAGTCGATTGTTGTATGACTGTATATTTGCATTCTAAAACCACGCCTAAGCATTACGCTTGGGCGTTTTCATTACTGGAGGTAATTGTGGCTACTGTACTACGCAGAGAATACTATAAAGTAAGTCAATCGACTGTCTTTCGTTTGACACCGATTGGCGACATTCACCTGGGTGCAGCAGCCTGTGACGAGGAGATGCTGAAGCTGGTTATAGATCGCATTGGAAAGGAGAATAACCACTATTGGGTTGGAATGGGAGATTACTGTGACTGGATAAATATGAAAGACCCAAGGTTTTCGGTAGAAACTCTCGCAGACTGGATTACTAGAGCGGATATGGTTGATCTGGCTAAGGCTCAGCTAAACCGACTATACATGTACCTCAAACCTATTTCTAGCAAGTGTCTTGGACTGGTGATGGGAAACCATGAACGAGCAATACAGATGCACACAGAACGAGACGTGTACAACGAACTCGTATGCGAGATGAAGAAATCTGGAGGCTTCCAGACTGACTACAGGTTAGCAGTGGGTTTCTATGGTTGGATAAAGATGTTGTTTTACAATGCGAAAGATGGTTCAAAAGAAGGTTCTCGTGGAATTGCAGTAAACGTCCATCATGGTTTTACTGGTGGCAAACTGGCTGGCGCTAAAGCCTTAGATATGCAACGCTGGTTATGGACACATGATGCCGATTTGGTGATATTTGGTCATTGTCATACAGCGCCCACACAGCCAGAGGCAGTGGAGATGGTCGATAAGAATGACAATATCGTGACCTCGGTACGTAAGGGGGTGTACTCAGGCACGTTCTTGCGGTCGATAGACAAGAGAGGTTCAACAACCTATTCAGAGGTGAAGGGCTACCTTCCTAATCCGACTGGTGTGATTCCTGAAGTAGAACTCAGACCTTGGGAGGAAAGGGAGCGTAGGGTAAGGATAAAGACGTAATGACTAGACCTAGTATTGGCGATCTTCCAGTTGGTAGTGGCAGAGTGATGGAGTTTTCTTTCGCTTTTCCAACAAGCGGAAGTCCTGCTTTTACCAGTGGTAGTTCTGTTTATATGGTTGGCGTGGACACAGTCCCTTCGGTAGCCATGCTCTATGTACTTAGGCATTCGCCTACAGGTGGCTCTGGCTTCACGGAGTTACAGGCTGTGAGTAGCAACACTATTTTCAGCAATTCGTACTATGACAACATTACTTGCCTGGATGCTTGTATTGATTACCAGGGAGTTGTTCACATTGTTGTGGGTACGTATGATACTTATCCTCAATACGGTGGTAGAAGTCTTGCCTATCGTGCGTTTGATCTAAAGACAGAGGCGTGGTTAGGGTCTGGTTGGGAGAATCCAGTTTATGCTCCTGAGACTTCCTCTGGAAGTCACTGTGACAATGGCAGAAGTGTTGCTATATGTACCGATCAAGAAAATATACCACACGCTTTACTATGCCTAAGTTTGCTTCCTGGCGCTGGTGCTGTAGACACAAGTGGCGTTTTCTACACCAATCGTCAGAATCCTTTACACTGGTCTGCGCCTGAGCAAATTCACTCTGGTTCTGACTATGGATGGGATGTTTGTATTGAAGCTAATGGCGAGGACAAGATTGAGGCTGCCTACAAGAGTTGGGCGCTTGATGATCTCCTGCCACTCTACAGGCAAACCAGAACTGATACTACGTGGGGAACAAAGACTCTTGTAAATGGCAACGCTGCCGAAATGTCTGCACACTCTATTCTGGTTTTAGATGATGGAAGAGCCGAGGTTTATTGGGGAGATGGTACTTACTATCTCTGGTGTGATAAGGTGAAACTTACGGCACTTAGATGCTATGTACTATTCGAGGGTTGTTACACTGTATTTTACTACAACGGTGTTCGATATATTGTTTACGGAAGCTATCCATCACCATACCATATATATTGTAGAGTTAACAGTTCATACTCTGGCAGTTCAGGCTGGAGTGCTGCTCTTGACACAGGACCAGATGGCTATCAAGGAATAAGTAGTGCCTGGTGTAATCCTAAGGGTGTATTTGTGCTAGATAGACTAGACTATTCCATCAATGGGTACTGGGATTTTCTACCTTTGGCTGATAGAGTAAACGATCATGTTCCTGCCTATATCAGAGGCAGGCTAGATGGAGCAACCAGCATTCATGCTTACTTAAACAGTGGAACTTGGGTAGCCACTAGCGTTCATGCTTACATGAATTGCACAGATGAGCAGATTCCTCCAGTTGAAGACATCTCTTCTGGCTCTTCGGCTGGTGCATGGGAGAACGAGACAAGCGGTTCTGTGCTCTATCCGTCTTTGGCTGATGCCAGCTACTCCACCTATGCTTGGTATCAGAAGGCAATGCCTGGAGATTACTTTGAAGTCAAGTTGCAGTCTGTGGAGGCGACTGTACTTGGCTCTCATACTCTACGCTGGATAGGTTGGAGAAAGGCAGGAACACAAGCTACGACCATCAAGGCTGAGTTGAAAGATGGGAACGCTGTGATCTGTTCTGACGTGGAGACAATCACAGATAATGCATACCATGAGTTCTTTCATAAGCTAACATCTGGAGAGATTGGGGCTATCTCCAGCTACATGAATCTGAGAATCAGGATTACCGTTCTAAGCGTGGTGTGACATGGGATTCGGGTACGATACGAAGGCACTGAGCGCTGAGCTAAGCTCAAACCCAAGCATATTATCCTACACCTGTGGGGCGAGTGCTAAATTACTTGTTGTTCATATTATGACACAAGGTACTGTTGCTCGTGGTGGCACTGCTCCTACTTACAATGGCACTGCGCTATCAGGGGGACAAAAGGCAAGCGGAACTTATGCCGAAGGCTGCATTGAGTCTTGGTATATGCTAAATCCTCCAACTGGAAGTGCCTATAATATTAGTGTACCAAATACAAATGCAGTAACGCTTCAGATCAGCGCCTCGTCCTACACTGCTACTATTTCTCCGTCTTTTGATAAGTATGCGTCTCAGGTAAATGGGCTTGGGACTCCATCTGTAAACATAGTTACTGCCTATGGTGCTGCGCTTTTGGTAGGTGTGTGTGCTCATGCTTATAGAAATGCTCCTACCGCTGGTGCTGGTTACGTTCAGCTTCAGTCAGTTGATGCAGGTGCATTCGGATATTGTGATGAGTACGATCTCGATGCTGGTGACGCTGGCACTAAGACGGTCAATTTTGTCCCTGGTGCTTCCGATTGGTACAACATTATCGCTGCTGCCTTTTATGCATCAGTCAATACTAGTACCTCAGTCCATGCTTATATGAAGGGTGGTATTGTTGTCTCCACCTCTAAACATGCTTACATAGCTGGTGGTGGTACGCCTTCTACCAGTGTTCCAGCTTTTATGGAGGGCTGGAGCAATGTAGACTCTGCTATTGTGGCAGTTGGTCTGTGGGTGGGCGACATTGTTATGGCTATACCAGCTATCACAAGTGTTCAAGCCTACATGAAGGGCAAGGATACTGGTGTTACTTCTGTTCCTGCGTACTTGCAAGGTTGTACTGCTCAAGTCTTTACGAGCAAACATGCCTACATGATGGGGCAAATAAAGACCAGCGTTCCTGCTTTTATATGGGGGCAGATCAGAGTCTCCACCAGTAAGCCAGCTTACATTCGGGGCATCGGTGAGTTCTTGTATCCAGACAGTGATATTGTAGTTGGTTCTTTCAAGAGAGAGACAGGCTCAAGCGGTTCACTGTTTGCCTCAATAAATGACCAGAACGACAATACTTATGTTTGGTACGACAACCTTGCATCGGGCTCTTACTTTGAAGTCAATCTATCTGACATGACAAATACTATGGTGCTTGAAGACGGTGTCCACTGCATAACTTGGAGGGGCTATGTGAAGACTGGCTTGGGAGCAACCGTGAAGATGGAGTTGAGACAGACTAACACTGTAATTGCTACCGATTATCAAACTCTTTTCCAGCAGCTTAGAGAGTTCAAGAAGCACTTGACTCCTACAGAGATCGCTGCCATTAGCGACTATGATTTGCTGCGCCTTAGGTTTACTACCGTGTCGAGGCTGTGATGGCTGTTCGTGGCATAGTTACTTACGATGACGATGGTTGGCTTTCTGGTCTAAGCCATACCCCTGACGCTGGTCATAAATCACTAGACCATGAGATATATCACTCGTATACGAGTGGATGTAGGTCTGGCTCAGCCAAGGTTACTGGGGCTTATGATGGTTGGGAAGAGGGGTGGCTGTCATGCTGGCCCGATGATCTCTTCACTACGCACCTGTATGATGGTACTGAGCAGGACACGTTTACTCAAATAGGCTCTCTTTATATGCGCTTTACTGGCTTGGAGTACATGACCTATCCAGCCATAGTCGTGAAATTTGCAGAGTGGATTTCGGAGTACGGCGACCCATTTATTGCCATAGACAATACAGATCATCAGATGGTGTGCGGTGGTATCGAGACTGGTTGGGGAGGACATCGGCACTATTTCTACAAAGCTCCCTTGCGTATAGAAGAGGGTAGATGGTATCGTGTCGATTTCAAGAGAAAGTGGTATCAATCAGGTTATGGTGGCTCACAGTTCTTTGATTTTCAGGTCAATGGTGCTCCTGCTCCCACATGGGTATTCTCATCAGGCAGCTTTAGCTCTGCGAATTATTATAACTATGGTCTTATTTACGGTTCTCCTGCTCAGATGACAGCATGGTTTGACGATGTGCTTCTGAGCGTGGACGAGGCAGACTATCCTATAGGACCGCACAAATGCCAGCTAGTCTGGCCCGATTCAGACGGAGTTCATAACAACTCCAACATTGCTGACTATTATGCCAACCTTATCAATGGCACTACCGTTCATGCTTGGCACATAGCTGGTAAAGCGATCGGTCCTGACAGTGGTTCTCCAGCCCACTATGATATTCGCCAGTATGGTGTCAGTGTCAACAGTTACGTTGAGTGCTGCTTTCAGGATACATCTGCCTCGGCTGGTGTGAAAGGTGTGGTTGCGGGAGCAGACTCGTTTTGTTTTGACCCGATTCATTACGCCAATGCTGCTGCTTATCTGAGAAGGGGCAGCACTAACCTAGAAATTTGGGGGCTTCCAGGCGCAACGAGATACCAGAGCGATTATCCTGGTGCTCACGAAGCCTATATACCTCCTCCTGCTGGTGGCTGGACAATTGCAGATATAAACAGTATGAGGTATAGGTGTGGACATTGTGATTTTGTAGAGATTCCAGAAGAGTATACCTATGCATTCTGGGAGAAGGCTTGGTTACTTGTTGCCTATGACACTGAAACCGATGTTGATCCAGCCATTACCGATGCTCGATATGCTGTTCCGTCATTCATGGGGTGGGAAGCTGCCACTTCAGTCCATGCGTATATGGCAACTAACTCAGCTAGTGGTTTTACTAGCGCACCAGCTTACATCAGAGGTGGTTACAATGTGGCAACCTCTAAACCAGCCTATACAAAGGGTTGGGCGCATGTAGCTACTTCCAAACCAGCCTTTATGTGGGGCTATCTACCAGGGCAGACCGCAGTACCAGCTTATATTAGGGGACAGGCACACGTCAACACCAGCGCTCATGCTTTTATTGAAGGCTTTGCTGCTGGTTCAGTGACCAGTGTTCCTGCATTCATTGAGGGAGCGACTGGATTTACACGTACCAGTGTTCCAGCTTATCTTGTAGCTGAACCGATCACTGGTGGCTCAGCAGCAGGAAGTGTACATGCATATATTGAGGGAGCAACAGGCTTCACACTTACTTCTGTACACGCCTACATTAGTGGTGGTCCAATTACTTCTGGCTCACCCTTTACATCTGTTCACGCTTACATAAGTGGAGGATAGGTGAATTATGACTCTTACAATTGATACCACTGGTCGTATTCCTGCCTCTGGAACAAGTGCGTCCAATCCTGTAATTGGAAACTATACCTGTGGAGTGAATGCCAAAGCGCTAGTGTTGATGATATTCCACAATGGTATAGCAGCCAGGGCAGGAACTCCGACATACGATGGTACGAATTTCTCTAGGATTGAAAGCGATGCAGGAGTAACAGAAGCAACCTGTGAAATGTGGCAGCTACTCAATCCTCCAACAGGGTTATCTCTTGAGGTTAGCATTCCCAATGCTGGTGGGCTTACTATATGGACGAATCTTGTAAGCATCGACGCCGATGTAGGAAATTCAATCGAGCTTGATGACACAGGTATCAATGAAACCACCAACTCCAATCCATTTGTCACCGTAGTTCCAACAGTAACAAACACGATGGTCATAGCTTGTGTAGCCACTGGAGATAATACCTTTTCCCCAACTGCACAAACTGGTACGGAGATGTACAATGACGATCCTGCTGCTTATGGTAGTGCATCTCAGTATTATGCTAGGGCTGCCACTGGCTCTTTCAATATGTCGTGGACAGAGGCAACATCCGATGACTATGGTGCAATAGGAGCATGTTTTAGAGAGAAGGTTTGGACCCCTGCCAACACGAGCAAGCCAGCGTATATTCGAGGCAGTAGTATTCTTCAGGTCACATCAGCTAATGCTTTTATTCACGGTGGCAGCACACTTCAAGTTACCTCGGCACATGCTTATATCAATGGTGGTGCTCCTGCTACACCAGCCTCGACTAGTACGCCAGCTTACATAAGGGGACAGATTTCCGATCTGACCAGCAAACCAGCATATATCAAGGGGCAGGATTATGGAGTTACTTCAGCCCATGCCTTTGTAGCTGGTGGTTTAGAGGTAGCTACTAACGCTCCAGCCTACATTCATGGTCAAGTCGTAGATGTAGTCACCTCTAATCCAGCCTATATGCGTGGCAGTGATATAGCTATCACTTCTATTGATGGCTACATTCGTGGACAGTTGGCAGACCTAACCTCAGTTCCAGCATTTATACAAGGTCAGGCAAGCAATCTTACTTCTGTTCCTGCATTTATTTGGGGTGGTGTTCAAACCAATACATCTGCTCATGCGTTTATCTGGGGTCAAGTTCTTGAATCTACGTCTGTGCCAGCTTTTATCGCTGGTGGAGTCGAAGTAACCACTAGTGTTCCAGCATACATCCAGGGGTATGTAGAAGGAATACCTGTAACGACCTCAGCACCAGCGTTTATTCAAGGCATTGGCTATGGTGTTACTCAGAAACCAGCGTACATTGCTGGTGGTATCGAGGTCAACACTTCAGCCCATGCATATATGGCTGGTGGAGAGAAGCTAGTTACCTCTGTTCCAGCTTACATTCGTGGTGGCTTGGAAGTCTCGACAGAGGTAGCTGCATATATTTGTGGTGGGGAGAATGTGTCGACTTCAGTCCATGCCTACGCACGTGGACAGGCAAGTGGCATAACGGCGCAAGCAGCTTATATCAGGGGGCAAGCCTCTGCCGAGACTCTGGCTCATGCATTCATTCAGGGCATCACTGGTGCAGTTACAAGCGTACACGCTTTCATTGAAGGTGTAGCAATTCCAGCCTCCACCAGTGCTCCAGCTTACATCAAGGGCGTAGCTGGTGCTCAGACTTCAGTCCATGCCTATATAGGAGGTCGAGATGAAGAAGAAACAAGCGTCCAAGCCTACATCAGAGGGTCTGCTGATGGAGTATCGAGCGTACACGCTTATATTCACGGTCAGCAAGAAGCGCAGACATCTCGGTCAGGGTATATTCGAGGTCAAGACTTTGCGTCTGACAGTCGTCAAGGATATATCAGGGGGCAAGCTACCCTTCAGACTCAGGCGTCTGCGTTTATCCAAGGGTGGGAACACACAGTAACAAGCGCTCATGCGTTTATGCTTGGAGGCGTAGAGGCAGTTACCTCTGTATCAGCTTACATTGAAGGTGTACCACCACCTTTTGTAGCTACTAGTGTACATGCCTACATCTATGGCGTGACAGCGCCTTGGAACTTCTGTGACAAGGACCTTACCTTGCAGAGGATAGTCGATAAGATCGTGACTCTCAATCGTACAGTGGATGAGACAGTCACTTACAATTCAGTTATAGATAAGGAGGTGCGGACATGACCGCCGATTTGCACGTTGATGATATAGGTACGATGCTTAGATTCACAATCAAGGAGAACAATGCAGCAGTCGATCTCTCAGGCTCAGATTTTGTGAGTGCCACGCTGCATCTTCAAAAGAAAGATAAGACGATTGTGTACTTTCCTATGACCTTTTGGACAGATGGAAAGGACGGTAAGGTGAAAGTCGTCACACAGCAAGGGAATGTAGATCAGAAAGGAACGTGGAAGGCACAGATTTATGTGCAGATGACTTCAGGCTCATGGCACACCTCAATTGTTGACCTGACCGTTGAAGCCAATCTTGATTAGGAGGCAATCTATGAGCGACCAAGTAACAGCGCCAGCTAACGGTGGTACGCTAACCTACAGAATGGGTCAAATCGAAGGTAACTTCAAGGAACATGTTGAAGACTACGATGAATTAGAGAAGAGAGTCAAGGATTTGGAGATTGAGGTAGCTAAACTCCAAGAGCGTATGACACTATTCCAAGCAGCACAGGCAGCGTTCACTACGATCGCTAGCGCCATTGCTGTAATCTTTGGGAGGATGTAACATGGAACACAATTTGATAGACTATATCCGTGTCATAATCTTCCCTCTCTGTGCATTAGGGTTTATCACCAGCGCAGTATACGAATATCAAGCCAGGAGATCAAAACTTCGTCTGGCAATCATGTTGACTACTGCACTGGCTATGCTAGTGTGGATGTCGCTGACAATTGAGGCTATGGTGAACCCTTCCCTAATGGAACTGACGAGGGATGTGGCTGTGACACCAATTATTTTCATTCTAACTGTCTTGATATGGGTATATGCCCTTGCCAGAGTGCATGTGTCATGTAATAGGCGATATAATATCAAGCAGCAGAAAGGAGGATGTAACAATGGCTCGGAAGTCCAGTAAGTCAGGTAAGAAATGGATTCAGAAAGCTCGTGCAAAGATGGAGCAGAAAGGCACTGTCGGAGCTTTTACCAAATCAGCCAAGAAAGCTGGTAAAAGCGTAGCTGGTCAAGCAGCTAGTGTTCTGAAGAAAGGCTCTAAGGCTTCCTCTCTTGAGAAGAAACGAGCAGTCTTCGCACAGAACATGCGTAAGATAGCTCGTAAACGAAAAGGGAAGAAGTAATGCCTCTTGCCTCTAAAGCTCAATACCGAAAGTTACGTGTAACAAACCCATCACTTGCTGAAGAGTTTCTACGTGCTACGCCTAATTTCTCCAGACTTCCAGAGCACGTGAAGCCCAAGAAGCGAGTAACCAGAAAGAAGAGGAGAGCAAAGAGATGAACGAATACTTTACCTTGCTATGGAGTTTGATTAGTGGTGGTTTGATCGTGCTGAGTGGTCTAACCCTGCTTGATTTTGTGATCGGTGTGATTGTGGCGCTGGTTGCAAGGAACTTCAAGTGGGAGTACCTGATGCATTATCTAACCTCAGACGTAATGCCGATCTTAGGATGGGTGGTTGTGGTTATACTCTCCACAATCCCCGCAGGGCTTACACCTCCTGGTGGAGTGTTGCCTGTTGCAACTGGCGTAGTTTATGGAACAGTATTCCTGGGTATACTAGGCTCAATATTAGGTAGCCTTGCAGACATGGGCGTACTACAGAAGCCACTCAACAGAATTGGAATCGGCAGTATGCCGATTGCTGACAAGCCACAGTAGCTACTGACCAAACACGCCTGGATAGGTTGGAGTATCCAGGCGTGGCAGTAAGCAGTGGGTTGTCACTGCTGACTGAAATTATACTCGATTTTCGGTTCGGTAATTGTGCCATCAGGCGCAAGCACTGTCCTGATGGTGTTTATAATTTCCTCGATGCTAACTTGTATTCCATAACGATATTCTTCTCTTGACTCCACAGGGTTCATGTTCACAAACGGTCTGATGAAGGCAGCTTTAGGGATGTACTGTGTCTCTGGTCCTGTTGGACCGAGTACGAGCACCATCGGCACACCTAGAGCTACAGCCATGTGCATGAAGACTGTATCAATCCCGATGTAGAGCTTAGCAAACCTCATTACGGCTGCAACCTCTCTCAGAGAGCCTGAAAGCTTCTCGATCTGCGAGAAGTCAGGCGATCTATCCACTTGAAGGAACTCAGGATGTAGAGGCGCTATACGTTCTAGGGCAGGAACTAAGTAGGGACATTGCCTTGAATGCCAGCCAGCTTTCGTGGCGATCAGAATGCGTCCTCTCAGATTGTCAGATACAGCAGCTAGCTCCCAATGCGAGAAGTAAAGCTCTGGTGGGTTGAACTCTACACCAGCACAGTCGCAGTGGATAGCTGCCATTGGTTTATTCCAGCGGTAGTGATGCTCTGGAGTGACAACTAGATCGTACTTGGAGTGTAGGGCTGCTAGGTCCTGAACTGGACCACGTACAATTGCTCGTATACGAGGGTTATTCAGAAGTGCAAAGTCAAAGCCAAACCTAACGTGCCAGTCGATCGCTGCTCCAGGGTATTTCTTTTGAAGCCCTGGCAAGATACTGGTAGCTACAAGTACGTCTCCGTGTACATCTAGTCGGTCAACAAGGATGGTTCTGATGGCTGAGGTGCTTCGATGTTGTGTTTCGGTTTCGCTGGCACACTGTATATCGCCCATGCTGCATCCACTGGTGGGTCAAACTGTTTATGGAACTCTTTGAACACGGATACCTTGTATCCAAGAGCCTCAAGCTCTTCAACGGTCCAAGATGCTTGGTGTACCTGATTGGGATTGCCCTCCAATGCGCCTTGTGGAGCATCGTTTAGGGGTAGCCAGACCAGCACACGTTTCTTGGCAATCCTTCTGGCATCAATGAGTACCCTCATGGCGTCATTCTTGGGTAAGTGCTCGATGACATCCAAGAACATGATGACATCATAGTGATGCTCAAGATAGACGTTGATCTCAGCAGCATCTCTGACACCGATGTAGTGTTCAGCAGCAGCAAACTTTGCCTTCCTAGTTTCTGCTTCAAGCTGCCTGACGATGGGAGCATGGATGTCGACAGAAGCCAGATACTTGAATGGTAACTGTCTCATCTGATTACTAATGGGAGTGTTGTATCTACCACACCCAACATCCAGTACGAGTAGGTCTTCTATCTTCAGACCTTGGAACTTCTCTTTCAAATTTAGCGGGTCCATTTCATTCTCCTTATAGGTCTTTCTCATGGGCTGCATTCACAATCCAGAAGACCGCTTTGGTTAGAGCGGTCACGACTCTCTCTTCATGGTTTATATCGCCTTCACGCATCTCATTGACAAGAGCGTGGACAAACTCGTGGACAATCATCTTGTCAATTTTCCACTGTTTTCTACACTTGAAGGCTGGTAGATTGATGTGCAAGTCGGCTGTACCATATCTCCAGTCACAATACATTTTGGCAGCTACTACATCGGTGTCGTGATCGGTCTGAAAGGTATGGATGACATCCTTAGGCTTGGAGTGCCAGTGCAGAGTGACTTCCCACCAACCTAGTCCCAGAGGGTGTAGCCACTTGTTGACTGCCTTCATTACACGCTTGCGAGTCTTCTTCATGCCACCATCCAAGGTTCATCACCTAGCCAGAAGTCATCAGTAATCTTGCCTTCCTTCTTGTACTCTCGATACATGGCAGTACCAGGAAGTATCTTTACGAAGCCAACAGATCCCCACTCATCGGGAGCTAGTCTTGCCCTGAACTCTGCGTCTTCTCTTTTGGTTTGCTCAGTCTCGAAGGGGAAGCCAGTCATCATCAGTGCCTTTACTCTGATGCCATACTTCTTGCACCATTCTCTGACTCTGATCGCCTGACCTAGGTCTGTGTTCTTGTGTATCTTATCAAGGATTGTTTGAGAGCCACTCTCGATGCCAAATGCCATAAGCGTGAAGCCTACTCTAGCAAACTCCTTGACCATTTCCTCGTCCATTTTATCCACTCTGGTATCGCCCTCGGCAGTGAAATGGAACTTGCTCATTGCTCTAATCATACCATACGTGGCTTCTGGGTTGTCAGTTAGGCAGTCATCGTCCCACACAAGGTACTTGATATTGTAGCGATCTAATTGGCGTAGCTCTTCAGTAAGCCAGTCTTCGCTGTGGAAGCGATATTTACCAGATACCCACCATGTAGAGCAGTAGGTACAATGACCGCTGCATCCTCGACTGAGCACTACACCATGTTGTTGATACTTACGCATGTCCACTTTGTTGAAGGCAGGGATAGGTAGCTTATCTAGCTCGGCAATGTACCCCTTGAGCACTCTGTTGTTATAAAGACCACCTTCGCCCCAATCGCAGATCATCTTCCAACTATACTCGCCGTCCCCGACAACAATGTAGTCGATGAATGGATACTTTGCTAACATCTGCTCGTACATTATAGATGGGTGAGCACCACCAGCCACAGTAACACATCCATCGTCCTTAGCAGCCCTCAGTATCTTGATAGAATCCTGCCTCTTAGGGGTAAGCATGGTGACACCCACCACTCTAGGATGTATTCTCTTGATGGCTTGTATTGGGTCGCCCTGTATGAGTGGGTCCCAAATCATAGTGTTCTCGTCCATTGCAGCTATGTACATCAGTCCTAAGGGTGAACGAGAGCCTTCTGGTTCAAGTGGTCTGGTGAGCATATTCATAGGATGTCTCTCGTTTGAATGATGTAGAACATTTCTGCGAAGGTTACTCCAATGGATAGCCCACGTGTCTGAGCCATGATGATTGCTGCTCGTGCTGAAACAGGGCTGAGAGGTCCACGATATTGAGACTGGTAAACCTGAATTGCTTCTGCCTTCTTTATCATGGTGTCATCAATGTCTACAAACATCCTGCCATTATACTGATCTGGTACGACCCAGGTAGGGTAGGTGTACTCATACATAAGGATTAGACTTGGCTGAAATGTTCCTGGTCTAAGAGCAGCTAGACAGGCTTGGTGAATAGCAATATGGTCTTGATGGTGAGACGGATAAGGTATAAACACGATGCCATAGCGTTTGCTAATTTCAGCTTCGATGTGGCTAGTGAGGTAGAATTGTCCCATCTGGTCTTGGTATCTCTCTCCGTGAGTATTTAGCACTGAGTAATTAGCGATTCCCAGAATCTTGATGGCTTTCTCTAGCTCTTCTTGGTGAACACAGGCTGACTCTTTGTCGTACCCTAGAGAACCTAGGAGTAAATTGACTTCTACTCCCTGACTAGCTAGCTTGGCGATTGTGCCACCACAACCAAATGATTCGTCATCAGCGTGTGGAGCAATAACTAATGCGTTTTCGTAACCTGTTGGATTAACTCCCATTCGACATACTCCCCATTGTGTGCAATATATCTGAAGCGTACACCGTTGCGCCTCAGTTGGTCTTTGACAATTTCGGACGGTATATTTGCAGTGCCAATGATAACTCTACTAGGAATGTCAAAGATGGTTGATGCTCCCTCGTATACAAGAAGGATTTCGTTGCCATGCATACCTATTTTGTACTTGTTTACGTCAGCGAAACCGTCTGAAGCCAACCTGAAGGTTATCTGCTGGAAGAGCTTCTCTCTTGCTTCCTGAGTAGGGCGACTAGGGTAAGCATTCTCTTTGATTATTCTAACTGGTATACCACCAGCCAAACAGCCACTTGGTAGGTCTTTATTTACGAGCGACATGGCTGCTACTACTACGTTGTTGCCTATAATTACCTCAGGATTTATCCAGGCATGAGGAAGCCAGACTCGATCACCTATCTTGACAGGACCCCACTGCACAGGAAAGCCATCCATGACTGACTCGTAAGCCCCATGTGTAAAGATGCATGTCCTTACGCCAATCCCGACTTCGTGTCCAAGTGTCACCCCACGTGCAGTATTGATCTGCGAAAACATTCCTGCATGTAGCCAGTCTCCAGCTATCAAGTAAGACTCCGTATCAAAGGCGCTACCGCCACCAATACAGGCGTGGGTATCAATCCAGCACTCCGAGCCTATCTCTACGTGCTTGCCTCTTATGGTGGCAAACGGACCAATCTTACCACGAGGACCAATGTATCCCTCTTCCACCTCGATCACCGCAGTTGGATGCACCATACAAGTCTTGTCTATCTCGAAAGTCATGGTGTTCTCCTTATGGTTTCCAGCCACTCATCATCGGCATGGTACTTGATGTGTCTGGGAAGTTGCTGAGGTTGCAGATTGAGCCTGTCGGTAAGTTGTCGAGCATCTGTAAAGCCAGAATCGGGACGACTGGCATAGTAAGCAGCCTTCTTCTTGAGGCGCTCTTCCATGAAGTAGCTGAAGTGCAGGATAACCATACCGCTTTCTGGGTGGATGCTTGCGTGTGGTCCTTTAGTCACGATCTCTTGATGGACAGGATTACGCCAGAAGGTATCGTTGAACTTCCTGAACAGACATAAATGACCGTAGCCCATTTCCATAGGCAAAACTAGCCTGGGTTGCTTCATTATATGATAGCAAGGAACTGAGTAGCCATTGATCTCAGGATGGTCTTCGATAAACTTACAGAGATTGTTTACCATGTCATCACTCGGAAGCTCATCGGTGTCCCACTTCAGTACCCATTCGCCCTCCTTAGTCATCTGGAGCATTTTGTTACGTGACTCGGCTGCGTTGGGTGGATTGCTTTGGGGATATTGATAAACGATGTCTCCCTTGGCAGATAGACGCTTAGCTATCTGGTAGCTGCCATCTGTAGAACCATTGTCCTGAATGACAAGATAGTCACAGAAAGCATGAAGCTGAGGAATAACCTCAGGTAGTAACTCTACATCGTTGTACATCATCATATTAGCTACGAGTTTCATGCTGCTTACCTCCAAGTTTGATTATTACGATTTCGCCTTGTCCTCTCTCTCCTATGGCAATATCTTCTGGAAGGTGAGGGGACGTGATAAGACGGATAGAGCCAAGCCCTAGCTGATGACCGCTCTCAAAGGTGTCTTTTAGTTTGTCGAAAAGGCTGGTTGCAATCCATAGTGTATGGATTGGCTTAGGTAGCTCTTCTCTGAGCTTCAGCAGTATATCTGCGTTTAGCTCCATCATGGTTTCTTCCAGAAGCCTAGTCCGCTGTCTGTTCCCTGAACTTGAATAACAAAGGGGTCCATGCCAGCGTCTTTAACTGCCCTGAGCACATCTACGCCCTCAGGTACGTGGCATACATCGTGGACGATATAAACGCCTCCTGGTCTGAGTGCCGATCTGCCAGCCATTGCTATCTTTCTAGCAGTATCGTAGACATGGTCGGTGTCTTCAGAGACAATATCAAACTCGTCAGTGTGGTGTCTTAGGAAGGTTTCACCATCGTTGTGTACCAGTTCTACATATCTGCGTAGTTCGTCTGGAATAAAGTCACCATGTCTTTGCCAGATGTCCACTGAAGTCACCTTGCCATTGACGAGAGCCATAGCAGCAGCAAAGTGCGTTGCAGAGATACCTCCAAATGTACCGATGTCGGCTATCTTCATGGCGTTTATAGCTCTGGCAACAGCGTAAAGTATCTGACCGTCCACTTTCCAGATTGACCCTGGCACTGCGTCTGGGTAGCCTGTGTGATTGTCTTCCTCTAAGTAGCTACGGAAGACTTGATAGTCTACCCCAAGGTAATTGGCTATGTCTTCGGAGATACCCAACAGCCCTGCTAGGTTCACAGCGCACCTTCCTTCTCTCGTATACGAGAAAGTAATCTCTGACGGTTCTCTTCATCCCACCGATTAGAGCCAGGGTAACGGTTACGTGTAGCGCCCCAGATGTGACGACATGGAGCAGGAAGCACAGTAGGTTTTATCCCTTGGAGAGACAGTCTCCAGGCTAGGTCAACGTCTTCCCATGAGTTCTTGTACTCAATATCGAAGCCACCAAGACCTCTCCATAGTTCGTTGTTGATTACAATGCACCAGCCCTCGATGTATTCTACGCCCTCCTTGATAAGAGAGACTGCACCACAGTAGGGCATACCATACCTGTCTATGCACCCGAACATGTCGCCAGTGAAAGTAATATCGTTGTTCAATATCACTAGCTTCTCGTTGTTCAGAGTGGCAGCGCCAGCATTAGCAGCTTCGGCGTAAGGTATCATCTTGGGGAAGTTCACCTGACCCCTGCCGTGTCCTCCATTATCTACAAGGCACAGGTCATAGTCTATACGAGTGCTGATACCAAGTGATCTGTAGCACCCAACCGTGTACATATCCCACTCAGGGATACCAGCACTGACAATGACCACCCCATATCTAGCGGTCATAGATTTTCCCCCCAACATCGGCTTGCTTTAGTATACGGTCGATGACCCTGACGTATTCATTACGCTTGGCATTGTTGACCTGAACGCTTCTGGACTCTTCGGGTGTAGCAGTGCCAGCCATAACTTTGTCGATGAGCATCCAGATACGGATGTTGATGATGCTTAGTTCGTCTATAAGTTGACCAACCGTTTTGACTTCTACACCACCAGGGCGTGTAGCTTTCGGCTCTGGTTCGGTAGGAACGCTATTTATCGCTCTACCTGGAGCAACACTCATAAGCTCCAGATAGTTAGCAATGGTTTCTCTGAGAGCGCCATCGTATTCATCTTTTCTGTGCCTGTGGCTAGTGAAATTACTGGCGGTCTTTTCTAGCATTTCCTCAACAAGATCATTGGTAGCTATAATCACTATTTTCTTCCTTTCAGTTGGATCGCTAATGATGAGATGTCCTGTGGGGTCGTAGTAAGCTTGCTCTACTCTGCCAGGACAATCCTTGGTGTGGACGAAAGAAAATCCTGTGTCGAAACCGTTACAATACCCGCAAGCTCTTGCTGCCATGCTATCCTCCTGGCTTTAGTGTGTCTAGGATGGATTTCTTGTCTTCCTGAGAGTCTTGCTTTACCCTGTCTTTGTTGATGTAGCCCATTGCTGATAAGGCAGTGATGGTATTGAAGCGGTTGATTGGTACACCTCTTTGCTTGCACCAAAGCTCAGCCTTGGTGGTTAGATACAGACGATCGGAGAAGATAATGTGCTCACCCTTCTCCATCTGTGTGTCGATTGTTTTGAAGGCATCCATATCCATTCTGTTACTCTCCCTCTGGACCACAATAAATCTCTTTGTAGCCTAGACTGTAGGCTTGTGCTGTTGAATTGAAACGTGCCATAGCTTGACCGCTTACCTTTTGCTTCCAGCTATAGTAGGCGTCACCGCCTTTGTCAATATGGTCAATGACGATATGGGGAAAGTGAACAGTGTAGAAGCCTGCTTTGTCTGCTCGGACAGAAGCTAATGCATCATCAAAGCCATACAATTCGCCCATCTGGTAGAGATAGCCAATCTTATCTAGCAGAGCGCTGGAGTACATTTGGCATGTACCCATGACGTGATGCACCTTCTCTACAATAAGCCAAGTTTGCCCTGTCTCGTGTGGCAACATCAGAAGCTCAGAGCGATACCACTTCTGAGGATTCCAGGGTGTCTCAATGCAGTCTCTTCGCTTCAGTCCAACAATACCGATCCTGGGCTCACGTGCAATGCAGTCTTCCAGTCTTTCGACCCAATCGTTGCTATGAATGACGACATCGTTGTCCATCTTGACAGCGTTTTCTCCGCTATTACGGTGTTGCCACGCCTTATTGATAGCTTTAGCTGTGCCGATATTCTCTGGGAGGGTGATGACGTTGATGAGGTTTCGTGAGCTAGCACGTACAGTGTCAAGATAACTCTTGGTGTAGTCACAAGAACCATTGTCAACAAGATAAATCCGATGCTTGCTATAATCAACCGTCTCCATGAGGCTGTTGACGCATTCTTTGGTGAGCTTTGTGCGTTCATTTTGTTTAGTATCCCATATCGCCATTGCGATCAGTGCCATTACTACCTCCGTGTTACTCCTGTTTCGCCTCTGAAGATAGCCTGAAGACGTAGGATTGTCTCTGCTATAAACTCCTCAAAGTTATCCACTAGGGTGATGTCATAGTTTGCACAGACGATCTCCACGTTGCCTTTGCGGTAGAAACCATCAGGGCAGCAGACCACGAGCTTGCCTGGAGTGTGAGTGTTGATGCCTAATTCCAGCAGGGTAATAGGAGCTTTGGTGTCGGGGTGAAAGTACATGGCTATGACACTGGCTCTGTTCATGGCTTCAAGTTCCCACTCGACCTGTTCCTTGAAGCGCTGGTCTGTGATGCTCTGTACCCACGTGTCATCCCAATCGTCTCGCCTTGGGTTTAGAATGATGATATTCATTCTGCTCAAGGCACGTTCCATCTTGACTTGCCAGTTCTCGGCAGTACCCATTTCGATACTGCCTGACAGGAAGACACTATAACCTCCCTGTGTGTCGTAAAGTGATTCAGGTGCTTTGATTATCTTTGCTACCATATCTCCTCCGCTCTCTTCTTATTTATGTAGGCTTGGGCGTTCAGGATTTGTACCTGTCGCAAGTCTTGGCGAGTAACTGCTACGCACTCGCATATATCACCTGCACCAACGCTGTAGCAAAGTAGTCGGGTGTTCCACCACGCCGACGCCCAAACCATTGTCTCTTCCAAGCATTAGCAGTCTCAGCACATGCTGACATTGTTGGCGTCCGTCATCCAATAACCCATTCGGGAATGACTACAGTGTATAATCACAGGGAGTGTTATATACACTGGACTTTAGGTAAAGAACTTCCTGCTAAGCTCTATTGCTAATTAGAATAGGAATGCAGCAGCGAAAGCAGCAGCACCCCACCAACCACTTACCTTGCCAATAGCAGCTACGATGAATACTATAACTGCAACGATCAGCAAGATAGTGCGTACATTGAATGTAAACGACCTATTCTCAGCCATAGTTTCCTCCTCTCTTTTAGACTCTCTCAATCCAGTGCCACGTGCCTTCAGTCTTGCTTACTGCAAGCAAGATCGAGGTAGGTGTTTGAGGAACGGTGGGATCTGAACCATCTTGAAGTACGTGCAGATTGACGACTCCGATCTCAGCATCCCATACATGAGTAATTATTGCTGCTCTGCATTGTCCACCCCAATAATAGTGAACCATGCGTCCAACAGTCAGACCTTGTGTAGCCTTCGCCTTTTCATTTTCTGACAGAAGACCATAAATTTCTTCTGCTATGACTGTTATGCTCTTGTCAGGATGGGAGGCGCAGTATTGAACTGCTAACTCGACCGATAACTCTCTTTCTTTTGACATTTTATTCTCCTTTACAGAACTATTCTTGGTTTTGTTATCTGCATATTGAGATCAGCAGAGTTAAGTACATCGTCCCAATGCTTGTCGATGTAAGGACCAATGAGCTTCTGAAATACTGGATCGCCCATGTTGCCAAGTAGCGCACCCATTGAGATTGCTAGTGTTAGCTCTTTATGGGTAGCGTCTTTGCTTTGCACTTTGAACTCCAACTGGAGTTTCCAATTGTTTTGGTCTTCTGGGTGTTCATCATCTACGGTACATATTAGTCTAGCTGTCATTCCATTTTCCAAATTCCAGCCAGCTAACATAGAACAATACATCGGGGTGTCGTCTTGCCATGTACTCTTTCATTAGCTCAGCCTCTTCTTTATTGAGGCACTGCATCTTGACACCATCTGCTCGACCAGCGTTGAACTCTTTAGCGCATAGGTCTAGTATGTTCTTGTCGTTCTGGCTTAGCTCCAATTATCCTGGCTCCATCCATCGTTGGCTGGTTTGAACTGCACACCACTTACCAGCGTACTTACCACTCTTGATTTGCATCCATGAGTTGTTGCCACCGATGTTCATCACGGCTACTTCGTCTCCGTTGTATAGCCCACCAGCAGCAGGGTAAGAGCTACCTGGACCTTCCCTGACGTACAGGCTGGCGCAAGTGACTCTCATCAAGAACTCCAGAGTTGGTTCTGGCGGTATGACCTCACCTAGTCGCAGAATGTGAGTACCATAGCGGTTATTGAACCTATCCACAGTACCGTAGTAGCGGTTCAGGTCCATGTCTGCGTCACCATCACTGACCATACCGTATTCCCTGGCTTTGCCATTGCCATCGGCTTCCCATTGCCACTCGCAGCCCTCTCTCCATGTCCAACCAATAGGCATGTAGGGCGCTGGTGCTGTAGTCCAATTGGCAGCCCATTGCTCCTCGGTAAAGTAGGTGTTGGGAGCAACATAATTAGTCCAGAAGTTCCACGATGAGTAGGGGCGTGTCTTTAGAGTAACAAGCGATCTTAGTTTTCCGTCGAAGCCCTTTATCCAATTGAGTGTAGCAACCTTATCGTTGAGATAAGTTCTCTCAAAGTCCTCATCGTACCCGATCAGTCCTGGCTTCTCGGCAGCTACGGAGGCGAACCCATTGGCATGTGCATCAATGTTCTGACCGATGTTGGCAAACCAGTACCCGAAGTAGGGCATATCTTCAGCGATTGCCTGATCTCGATAGTTGTCGCATCGGCTGTCCTTCCAACCATTCCCATAGCCAAGGCGTATATGCAAGTATTGTGCCTTCTCATGGGTTTTAGCGAGGTTCATCACGCCGTTCCATGCTGATAGGTCTACGCCTTGCACCTCCCATTCTGATGCAGTAACCAGTAATGGGAGTATATTTATTGCGTTATACGTGTACCCGCCAGGTACTAAATTGGGTACACCATCCATCCGATACTCAGCATGAAGGTGAGGTCCAGTTGAGTTACCGCAGCCAGGGTCGGTTTTAGCACCACCAGACAGCCCGATAAGCTGACCTGCCACTACTCTATCACCGACAGCGCACCTTAGTACAGACAGATGACCATAGATGGATACACCTTCAGGATGTTGTATCCTGACGTGTCTACCGTAGCCTATCGTGCCATCATTCCTGGCTACTATCACTTCACCGTCTGCCATAGCATAAACTGGAGTGCTTGTCATACACGCCCAATCTATGCCGTTATGCCCCTGCGAAGCGGTATACCACTGCGGATTAGCCCCGAATAGTTGGCTAATTCTAATTCCCTCTGGCAGTGGATAGTGTAGATGTAGAACTGTGTCTGGTCCTCCTGCATCTACAGGACGCTCACGCCTTGGAGGAGCATCACAGACTGGACACCCAACCTCTAAGCCACCACATCTAGGACAGATTTGTGCCATGCTCGTCTCCTAGCCTAATGAACTTTCCATAGCCTTCCTTTCCTTGGTCGGTATGGATGACTGTGCCGTTTGCTGGAGCATATATTTGTGCGCCAGGAGGACCGATAAATAGATATTCGTGCTCGATTGTGATTGTGTTTTCTGAGTCAGTCACCTTATTCTCCTCTCGCTTTCTTGTAGATGTCTTTGTACATCTGTATGATATTGGGTACGTTCTTATCAATATCCTTTGACATGGCTAGCTCCATGCCAGAATCGACCTTGGCTTTGGCAGCATCGTAATTCTCTATGATTGCCTCGATAGCCTTAGCCCATACAGTAGGTACGTTCTTTACTCTTGTGCCATAGTCGGCAAAGTCCTCAGTAGGTATCATCTTGCTTCCTACCCAAGGGATACCCATCAGAGTAAACTCCAGAGCCTTTATCCATGAACGCCTGTCATCGTATGCTCCACTGAGAGGTATCAATCCGAGATCGTATTCTACGAGCGCCTTAGGCCACTCCTGCCAGGGTGTCCAGCCTGTTGAGATCACCCTGCCTGGAAGATTGATAGCCTCAGGCACACGTGGGTCGCCACCAGCCACCTTGATAAGCACGTTGGGGTGTTTCTGACAGACCATCTTTAGCCCTTCTATGACGCCAGAGTTTGTCCAACTTTCAAGGTGTGAGAAACTACCACCCCACCCAATAATGAATCTTTCTTCTCTTTCCTTAGGGGTATGAGATACAGGGCGTCTGAAGGGCAAGTAGGCAGAAGACAAGATGTAGTTAGGAGCAAGGACTACGTTGGTATTATAGGCACTCCAGTCCTGAAGTAACTTTGCTGATGGGCTGGTAATAGCGTGGAGTATCTTCATACCCCATCCAAGCTGCTCAATGGGTGGAATATTCATCTTGGCTTGGCGTGGCTGTCCTTTCTCGTCTGGGACGACTATCAATCCATCATGCCAGAATTTGTAGGCATTGCAAGCAGCCGACATATAGTGGTAAGAATCGTCCACATCACCTACTAAAACCTTACCAAGAGCTAGGCACTCCAGCATTCGAGGAACGGTGTTACCTAGCATCAGGCGCTCAAGCACGATGACATCAGTCCAGCCGACTAGCTCGATTGATTTACCAGACTTTTCGATAAACTCTGGGAAAGCAAGTGCCTGGGCTTGGTCCTCGCCCCCTGCTCGATTGATTGCTTCAACTATGTTGATGCAGCGCCACTGAGAACAGTTCCATTCCTTAGGGTTATCAGCGAATACGAAAAGTATTTTCATTTCGTTTTCGCCTTGCCCTTCTTTGATTGCCTTGCTGCCTTATTTCTTCCTTCTTTTCTTCGATTGGGAAGTCTGTTACTACGATCTTGGTAGGGGTTTTCGAGAGGTAGGGGGACTCCATCTCCTCCGTTTGTATCTGGACTACCGCTTTCTGTTTCTTGGGGCTTGGCATGTGCATACTCCTCGATGACCATCTTCCACTTTTCTACTAGGACAGTCATCTCTCTGTATTTTACCGCCATCTGTCCTTTCTTTCCCATCTCCTTGCAGAGCTCAGGTTGTTCAATGAGTTTCTCCATAGCCTCGTACCATCCTTCGGGGTTGACCAGTAAACCGCAGCCTTCCCAACCTTTATAGATGGATATGTCAGAGGCAATGTAGGGTATACCCTTTGCTCCAGCGTCAATCAATTTGATGTCGGACTTGGCTTGGTTGAAGTAGGTATCCTCCAGTGGTGCTAGAAGAACATCCCACATTGACAGACCAATTGGATATAGATGGTAGTCGATCATTGGGATGAATAGCTTTTGGTCCTCTGGGACGTTCACAAAGTAGTTATAGATTTCCAAGTCTCCGATGATAGAGATCATGGCATTGGTGTGTTTCTTTAGGAAAGCCTTGATTGGATTGATGCACTGCCTAAAGTCCTTGCGGTGAGTGACAGTACCACCCCACCCAAAGATAAACCTGTCCTTATATAGCGATCGCTTCACCAGCCAGTTGAAGTTATCTGCTGACCAGCCATTCGGTATCATAGTGCAGTTTGGATTGAAGCGCATCAGTCTTTCTTGTAGGGCGCTGGTAGCCACCGTGACTCTGTCGGCAAGGTACAGACAATTCTCCAGCTTGTTTAGGTAAAGCTCATCTCCCTTACCTACCCACTTGTAGCCTGGGTGATCCTCTGGGATGGCATGGAAGTCGTCATCCATGTCCACGATGACAGGTATGCCAAGTCTCTTATAGGACAACATCAGCGAGTCGTGATGTGGTCGGCTAAAGATTATGGCATCGAAGCTGGTATCAGGAGCAGGGCTTTCCTCCCTGAAGCGTAGCTCAAGGTACGCTGTCTCGTATCCGAGCTTTGCTAGGTGCATGGCTGGCAGTTTGCAGCGCACGTTATCAGTTACAGTACCTTCACCAACAAACAACACTCTCATCAATGCTCTCCTCTGTTACTAAATTTTGTCTGACTCCATCTATATGTATGAGATGCTGAGGAAGTCTCTTGCCTTCTTTGAAATCAAAGTATAGGTCTTTCAGGTGCTTGCTAGGCATGGCTACTGTATCAACATTGTGTTCCACAAGACCATTTTCGACATCTGCGATACGCCAATATTGTCTGTACCTACACGGTATCCAGAACATGCCAGTGTTGGAAGGATTGACAATGGCGTAGGCAACTAGAGGCCACTTATAAGTAGTCTTGTAAACATGATTCTTGGAGTCTATAAATATTTGTCTGGTCTTCCAGTCGGAGACACAGTGGAAATCAAACTTCATATCAAGGTCTTGCTTGACCTGTATGCGTCCTAGTCTTTTGCCAACAATGATTGCGAGATCGCCTAATCTAAATTTACGTACTAGTTTTCCAGGCTTGGGCTCGTCATGTTCGGAAACCCAGAGCACTCTCCAGCCTTGCTTGCGGAGAAACTCATATACGGCTATCTCACTAGGCTTTGCACCTTTATAGAGCGCTTGAAGTCGAGCTTCTTCCATCACATTCTCCTAGTACCTCCAGTGGGACTCGAACCCACACCTTCAGTTTAGAAAACTGTAGCTCTGTCCATTGAGCTATGGAGGTAGCCTTTCATGCAAATCTAAG
>Ga0316628_100000065_pt1:0-37500 | contig 56728 bp, 43 predicted proteins | sample OWC_Aug_M2_C1_D5_FD_207648 | JGI IMG/M metagenome (GOLD analysis project Ga0316628, IMG submission 207648) | Wetland soil microbial communities from Old Woman Creek delta, Ohio, United States - OWC_Aug_M2_C1_D5_C | ecosystem: Environmental > Terrestrial > Soil > Wetlands | place: USA...
CCAGAGCCGGATCTGGGCCTCCTGGAAGAGATCGTCGCCGTCGGGGGTATGGGTCGAATAGCCGAAGACGCCCAGCTCCTCCCTCAGGCGGGGGGCCAGCTTCTCGAGGATTTCTTCGATCGGTTCAGGCATCAGGCGGATTCAATCGTACCTTAACCGCGTCAGGCGTTTCAAGGGTCGCGCGCAGTTCAGGGGGAGGCTCCGTCGCATCTTTCTTGAGAAAATCCGGGGCTTTGGCCGGTTCTTAATAATGAGGGGTAGTTCAGGGACGATGGCGAGAGGATTCCAGGGAGGTGATCATGCCAAAGCGCGGCTCTTATAGTTTCGAGATCCAACAGAACGGCCATCTGGAGGATGACGACGCCAATCTCGAGCGCCTAAGGGAGCTTTTCCGGGACGGCGCCATTATCCAAGGCCGGTTCGGCCCGGGAAATCCGGGCGACTTCGACATCGGCAGCTGGCACATCCTATGCCACCTGGCGGGCGGCTCGGCCGTCCTCGAGGTCGCCGGCCAAAAGCTCTGGGTCGGGATGACCCACAAAGGGTCCCCGGACGCCTACGAGGCGAGCGTCGTTTCTCATGACGGCGGCGGGATCTCGACGCTGGCGCTGAAGTCCGAGGCCGGCAAGGTCAAGATCTCCCTCGGCACCCTTCTCGGTTTCATCGAGGGCAGCTCCCTGGGTCATGTCCTGGCCCGGAATATCCGCGATCCCCGAAACGCCTATAACGGCTGGCCGCGCCAGGACTTCGATCGGAGCATCTGGAGCGGGAGGGAAGGAGGGACCGTCTGGGAGCACTGGTGCACGACTCGCGACCTTCGACCGACGAATATCCCGGGTGACAGCCTTCTTCGAGCCTATCTTTCTATGGTCGCGGGCTTCGGCGGCCGATTTGTCGCCGCCGTGGCCCGCGGCCGGCGCTCCCATGAGCATCCCGTCCAGCTCTGCGCCCTCGTCAAGGCGGGCCTTCTCACGGCGGACGAGGCCGCTTGGCGCTTCGCGCCCCTGCCCATCCCCGGCAAAACCCAAAGGCTCCTCTACGAAGCCCGGCCCGCCGACTATCTGAAGGCGTCCGAAAGCCTGACATGGCCGGGCGACGACCGTCCCGCCTACTTCATGTTCAAACGCTGTATCGGGCAATTCAGCCCGTCGGCCGCGGTCAGGACCGACTTGGCCGCCTTCTTTTCCTGAGAGGAGATCGAACATGACCCGCGCATATCCCGGCCGTCTCTTGAAGGGCGCTCGCGTCTATCTTTCCGGTCCCATGGATTTCGTCGCCTCGCGCGCGGCCGAGAAGAAGTACGGTTGGCGGAACCGGGTCGGCGATTTTCTGAGACGCCTCGGAGTGACCGTTCTTGACCCCTGGAACAAGCCCGAGGTCAGGGGCCTTTACGAGTACGGACGGGAGGATGAGCGGACGACCGCCGTCCGCGATCTTTGGACATTCGACGATTCGCCTGCCGGGGCCGAGGCCCGGGCCCGTTGTTCCGGCTCTTTCTGGCCGTCGTTCCACATCGACCTGCGCATGGTCGACACCAGCGATTTCATCATCGCCTACTGCCCGACGAACATCTACAGCGTAGGGACGCCGCATGAGATCGTCATGTGCCGCCTCCAGCACAAGCCCGTTCTCTTCGTCAGCCCGCAGGTCACTTTCCCGACCCTCGCGGCAATCAGAAACCATCTGAAGGACGATCCGCGCGGTCTCTCGCTCCTCGAGAAGCTGACCGCCGAAGTGCCGATCAAGGAGAATCCGACCGGGGCGCCGAGTCTCTGGTACATGCCCCTCATCGGCGGCGAGGGCTTCTTCGACGGCTTCGGCTTCGCCCCTTACCGGGCGAAGTTCGGCTGGCCCGAGATCCCCCTCGATAAGATGGAGGACGGTCGCGTGCTCAAGCAGCCGCTCCTCCCCTTCCTCGAGAAGGCCAGCCGCAAACTACCCGGCAAGTGGGACAACCGGCGGAAACGCTACATGCGGAATGATGACTGGCTCCTCTGGGATCTGAAGATCCAGAAAAGAGGCGGCGGGGCCAAGGTGGTCGAGCCGCGGCTGAGCAAGGTCGAACGGGAGGACGAGGAATGAGAGCTGTCCCTTCGGCGCAGGGCCGTCGACTCCTGGCTCTCGAGAGGATCATCTCTGCGCCAGCCCGCCCCGGACCCCTCCCCTCGCGAGACGCGTTCCGTCTTGGCGACGCCTGCCGGGAGGCCGTCCGCCTCTATCGAGCGTCGGTCCAGGGCCGGTTCGAGGCCGACGATGCCGGCGTCAGGCGGCTGGCCGCGCTGGCCCGCCGCGCCATGCTCATCATGGGCGGCCAAGGCGACCTGGCCGGTCTCTCGCTCAGGGCTTACGACCATGAGCGGTTCGGCCCGTACCTCGGCGTCAGCGACGAAGGCAGCGCGGCGGCGGCCATCCGCCAGGCGGCGCTGAATTCGCCTAAAGCCAAGGCCCTCGGCGTCGCCGCCGATCCTCTTTCCATCGGCGTCGCCCTCGACGCGGAGCGTCTCGGAGGCGTCGGGGAAGTCGTGGTCGGCCCGGACGAGTACGTCGAGGTTCGGACGGCATGCCTCGGCCGCGTCCTGAACTCGACCAACGTCGGAACGCGCGTCAACCTGCGCTTCTTCCGCCGGCATCCCGTCGTATGGGCGGAGAACGAGCCCTTCGATAAAGCCTTGGAGCCGGCCAAAGAGACGCTCCGTTTCAAGATCGCCCCGTTCCTGCGGCCCCCGGGCGGCCTGGCTCGTCCTCTGACCGTCTACGCCGCCTTCCCGCGTGGCAACCATTGGGGGAACGCTCAGCGCGTTGAGTTCCTCAAGGAATTGGCGGACCACCTGACCAAGCCCGGTGTCGCGGACCCCGACGTCCACCACTTGGGCTACCAAGCCTCGATCCGTAAGGGAGCCGCCGGAAAGTCCGACGCCCTCAGGGCGCTCAGGCTCGCCGCGGAGGCGGGCTTGAAGGACGTCGCTCTCGCCGGGTCCGTCCGCAGGCTGGCCGAGGAGCTGGTCTCCCAGCCGGGCCTTCTCAATTACCTTCCTCCGGGCAAGCTCGGCCCCGTGCTGAGAGAGGCTGCGGCCTTGGGCGTGCATGTCCGTCCGGTCAACACGGTGGATCCGGAGACCGTCGCCCGGCATGTCTGGAGCGGCCTCCAGGCCGCCCGCCGAATGGGATTCGAGCTGGGCAAATACGGCCTCTTCCCCCTGACCCTCGAGGAGAGCGAGGCCGTCATCGGCCTCATCCAGAAGTGGTTCGGGGACTGGAGCGCCGCCCCGGTCTTCTTCGTCGATCAGGGCCTCTTGAGCGAGAGCCGTATCGATACGGGGCGCGACCTCGTCCGCGGCCTGAAGACCTGGCTCCAGATGGCGGGCCGGCACGGCGTCCGCGTCGTCCTCATCGATACGGTGGAAAAGTCCAAGTGCCCGCCTCTTGTGAAGACCCCCGGGGCCGCCAAAGGCCTGATGTCCCTCAGTCAGATCCGGGACGTGGACAGGCTCGGCGCCGGTCTTGGCATCAAGATCCTGTGGGCCGGGGGCATCACCATCCCCCAGGTCTATGAGCTCGGCCGCCTGGGCGTCTTCGGCATCTACGTCACCAGCGCCGCAGCCGAGCCCATCCCGGTCCCGCCGGGATACGAAAAGGACCCATGGCTCGCCGCGGTCAAGGAGCCCACGTACGAAGGCGTCTTCCGGACGAAGCTCCTTCTCGAGGCCGGTTTCCTATCGGCCCGTTCCCCCGACGGCGCGAAGGTGGGGCGCTCCGCCAAAGACTTCCTCGCGGCCTTCTCTGGAGGCGATCGGGCGGCCCTCAAGAAGGCACAGAACGATCTGGCCAAGGAATGCGAGTCGGCGTGGCCGAGGTTCTGGTCCGCGAAGCCGCAGAAAGTTCTCTTCTCGGATAGAACAAGGAGGTTCGCATGATCGCTTTTCCGCCGAAACGGGATTTCTTCTCACTCTCCCTGACCGACCTCATCGAGGCCCGCGAGGCCTATCACGTCCATTTGGACAATCTGGAGCACGTCGTCGCGACGGCCGTCGGAAGGTGCCGCATCCGGAAGACCGACGACGACTTCAAACAGCCGGGCAGGATCAAGGACTACGGCGAAGGGGGCGCAAGGACGTTCGCCAACAGCGAGATCACCCAATGGTCCTGGCCGGGGATCCTCGTCCTGGTCGACCGCTGGTTCACCAAGCAGGAGCTCTGCGAACATCCCGGCCAAGCTGTGCCCCGTCTCCTTTACATGCCGGACGGCCGGATCGTCCCCACCTGCGTCATCTATATCGAATTGCCTCCCAAGGAAAAGGCCGGCATCGATCACCTCAGCTTCGCCAGCAGGACCCTCGGCGGGGGCTACAGCTGCTTCACGGAGTCCCAGCAGGTCCAGAGGTTCGGCACCATCGGATGCCTGGCCAAGAAGGAGGGCGAGCTCTATGCCCTGACCTGCGGCCACGTCGCCGGGGCGCCCGGGAACGAGGTCTTCACCTACGTGCGCAGCAATAAAGAAGGCATCGGGACGAGCCACCCCGTTCGCATCGCCAAGCGGAAGTTCAGCGAGGTCTACGCCAAATGGCCGGGGGACAGGACCATGGTCAACGTGGATGCCGCGCTCGTCCGCCTCTCCGATGCGAGCAGTTGGACGTCCCAGGTCTTCGGCATCGGCGAGATCGGGAGGATGATCGACTTCAGCCCCGAATCCTTGAATCTCGACATCCTCGGGACGCCGGTCCGGGCCTTCAGCCCCGTCTCGGGACCGATGGAGGGCGAGATCCAGGGCCTGTTCCCGCGCTATTGCTCGAAGGGCGGCGTCGACAGCGTGGCCGACCTCCTCATCGGCCCGCGCGAGCCCCGTGACGAGGAAAAGAGGCCGGGCGTGAACCTTCCTCGGCTCGACTCCCAGCCCGGCGATTCGGGAACGATCTGGTTCTACGACCCGCCGTTCAAAGACGAGAAGCTGCAGAGGGGAGCCCGGGCCCGGAGCCTGCGTCCCCTGGCCATGCAATGGGGAGGCGAATCCTTCACGAGCGGCACGGGCAAGCCCGTCCAGCTGGTGCTGGCGACGTTCCTGAGCACGGTCTGCCAGCTCCTCGATATCGACCTCGTGACCGATGCCAACGTCGGCTTCTCGGAGTACTGGGGCAAGATCGCCCACTTCAAGATCGGCTTCAGGGCCTGCGATCTCATCGGCGACCCGAAGCTCAAGAAGCTCTTGACGGCCAATCGGGAGCGCATCGGATTCAGCGACGATTCGCTCGGGCTGGGCAAGGACTTCCGGGTCGGCCGCGAGGACTTCGTCCCTCTGGCCGACGTCCCCGACTATGTCTGGGTCAGCATGTCGTTCAATCGCGGAGAACGCAAGAACGAGCCCAAGCAGCACTTCGCCGACATGGACGATCCGGGCCGGGGAAGATTCTCCAGGAAGACCCTCCTCCGCCTCTGCCAGGATGACCCGAAGAACCTCGATCCCCGAGTCTGGAAAAGCTTCAACACCGCTCTCTCCGACGAAGATTTCACCTACGACGGCGGCTACCTGCCCTTCCGCATCTGGCAGATCTATCGGTCGATGGTCGCCTCGCTCAAAGAGGGCGAACTCATGGACTTCCTGGCCGCGGCGGGGGTCCTCGCCCACTACGTCGGCGACGCGGCGATGCCCTTCCATATCTCCAAGCTCCACCACGGATACGGTCCGGAAAGAGTGGACCGGAAGTCCGAGGCTTATGAGGAATACAAGAAGAACAAGGCCTACAAGATCCACGCCATCCTCGAGGAGAGGATGTTCGAGGTCGAGGCGGCCAAGATGCTGTCTTCCATCGAGGGATCGGTCAAGAGCCTCGCGAAAAACAGGAGGACGAACGTCCGCGGAGAGTTCGGCGCCGTCAAGCACGCGTTCGACCTCATGTGCAAGGTCCTGACCCTGGTGTCTCCGGCCGACGCGATCAAGAAGGACGACCTGAGCCTGAACGCCCCCGATCGGGCCCGGGCCTTCTTCGGCGCCTTCGGCCCCGCCATCGCCGAATGCGTCGCCCGAAGCTGCATCGTCCTGGCCGACCTCTGGGAAAGCGCCTGGGCCGAAGGCCTGAGCGACGGGGACGCGCCCTCATCGAGCGAGTTGCGCGCCTATTCGGAAAGCGACCTCCAAGAGGTCTGCCGGAGGCCGGATTTTCTGCCGGCGTACGATCTCGACGGCTACATCGGCAACGGCTTCAAGGCCCCCGCAAGGCGCTGACGGCGGGGGGCGGAGAGATGACCATGGCCGATATCTTTTTGAGCTACGCCCGCGAAGACGAAGAGCGCATCAAGATCCTTGTCTCGGCCCTCGAGGAAGAGGGCTGGTCCGTCTTTTGGGACAGGCGCATCCCGGCCGGCAAGACCTGGCAGAGCTATATCGGCCAGGCCCTGAGCGAAGCCAAGTGCATGATCGTCGCCTGGTCCCGCGATTCCGTTGCCTCAGACTGGGTCGTCGAAGAGGCCAACGAAGCGAAAAGGCGCGGCCTCCTCGTCCCCGTCCTGCTGGATCCCGTGGAGCCCCCGCTGGGATTTCGAAGCATCCAAGCCGCCGACCTGACCGACTGGAAGCCCGGTTCGTCATCCGCCAATTTTTACCGACTGGCTCAAGACATCGCCGGACTCATCGGGGCCAGGCGCCGCCGGCCGAGATCCGAAATGGAGTCGACCCGTCGACACGGGCCGGCGCCGGCGCCGAAGCCCGTGGGACATGAACCGCTGCAGCGTGAGCAGGCCCCCCCTGGGCCTGAATCTGAGCCGGTTGAGAGCCGGGAGCCGGACGCCGCGGAGATCGAATTTCCCGGCTCGGAAAAAAGAAAGACCGTCCCGAAACGCGCGGTGGTCGCATCAGTCCTGGCGATCGCCGTCCTTGTGGCGATGGCGCTCTTCTTCAAGCCAAGAAGGCCGACCGTGATCAAGAATCCTCCGGTTTCGTCGGCGCGTGAGCCTGCCGGGACACGGCCTGATTCGGGGCCAGCCAAAGTCAAGGCCCGGCCAACCCCCAGCGGGACGGACAATTGGCTGGTGAGACCGGACGTCGTCATTGACAGATCGACGCGGCTGATGTGGACAAGAGGAGACTTCAAAACCATTACCGGTTGGTACGCCAAGGACTTGTCTATAGCCGTGCGCTGGGCTGCTGAGATGAACGCCAAGAGATATGCCGGGTATAACGATTGGCAGGTGGCCTCGGTCAAAGAATACGAGACGATAAGAAAGCCGAACTGGCGAGAGGTCTTTTTCACGGACAATGTGGACTATTACTGGGCGCGCAATGAGCGGAATCCCGGATTGGCGAACCTCATTGGTTTCAATGATGGACGGCAGATGTTGGATATCAAGAGCCCCGACCCCAGACTTACCGGCGTCCAATTGAACGCGAGCGCCCGTTTGGTGCGCTCCCTTCAATAGCATAGGTTCGGGGCCCTCATCGTCATAGACTGCGCCGCGAAACCGCGCGGCTCGCGGATAGCATCCCTCGTCAAGGAGGCACAGCATGGCCCTTGAGTACTTTGGAACGATCTTCGCGTTCGCCGTCGTCATGCTGCTTTTCGCCCTGGTCATCACGATCATGGTCCAATCCGTGGTCGCAGCGGGAGGGCTGCGGGGTCGGAACCTCCTCTGGGCCGTCACAAAGGTGCTCGAGCGCTCCCCGGACCTCAAGGCGCATGCGGGCGAGATCGCGGAGAAGACCCTGCGTCACCCCGCCGTCACTCCGACCGGCAAGAGGGCCAGGGTGATCGGCTCCGAGGAGCTCCACGCGGTGCTGGAGGACCTCGCGGCAAGCCCCGGCACACCGCTCACGGCCAACGCAAAGGAGGCGTTGGGCAAGGTCCTGAAAGGCGTCTTGCCCCAGGAATCCCTGGATCATGCCGAGAAGCTGGCCAGTGAATTCAAGAAGCTGTATCCCAACGAGGCGGCCAAGATGGACGAGGCCCTGAGTCTGACCCAGAGCAAGGCGCCCCGGCTTCCGTCGAACCTCGAGACCTGGTTCGACACGATCATGAGCCGCAGCACGGACCGTTTCGTCATGAGAACAAGGGTTTGGACGGTCGTCTTCGCCGTCCTTTTGGCCTTTGGGTTCCAGATCGATTCCTTCGAGCTCCTCCGGAACCTCTCCACCGCTGCCGAATTGCGGGCCGTGCTGGCCCAGAAGGCGGAGCAGACGCTCAGCCGCGTCGACGAAGTCTTGCTCGCGAAATCCGTGGCGGTGGAATCCTTGGAGACGATCCGTCCGCGCTTCGAAGAGCTCAAGGACAGGGAGATCCCGGCAACCCTCGTCAGCCGCGGTCAGGGCGAGGCTTGGCTCATCGAGGAGTTCAAGGACAGCCCTGGCTTTCCCGACATCCAAATGGCCTACGGCATGGCGTTCGACGAGCTGGCCCCGAAAAGGCTGGAAAAGCTGGGCAACCAGATCCTCGACCTCAAGACCGACCTCGAAGAGTCGAAGATGGTCGTTCTGCCCGCGAATTGGCCGGACTACGTCGACCGATGGAAGAGCGTGGGGAGGCATCTCCCGGGCTTCGTCCTGAGCGTGCTCCTGCTCAGCCTCGGGGCCCCGTTTTGGTTCAACGCCCTTCGCAGCCTGGCCTCTCTTCGCCCCATTCTGGCCGGCAAGATCGATCCCTCGGATGCCGTGAAGTGAGGCGAAGATGAGTCTGCACGCTTTCGTGGCCATGCCGTTCGGGAGCAAGGACGGCATCAACTTCGACAAGGTCTATTCGGATTACCTCAAGCCGGCCCTGGAGGGCGAGGGATTCGAGGTGATGAGGGCGGACGAAGAGATCCGCGCGGGGAGCATACGAACGGACATGTTCCAGGAGCTCCTCCTGGCCGACCTCGTCGTCGTCGACCTGTCGATCGACAATCCCAACGTCTGGTACGAGCTGGGGATCCGGCACGCTCTCCGGGCCCGCGGGGTCATCCAGGTCCAATGCCGGCGCGACTACATGCCGTTCGATATCTATACGGACCGGGCCCTTCGCTATCACGAGAAGAACGGCGAGCCCGACAAAGACTGGCTCGAACGGGACATCGCGCGGCTCAGGCGGATGGCCGACGAGACCATGGCGTCATGGCACGAGCGGACGATCAGCCCCGTCTATCGCCACCTCCATGATCTGGAGGAGCCGGGTTGGCGGAAGTTCCGGGTCGATGAGGAGAGGGAATTCTGGGCCTCGTTCGAAGTCTGGGATGGCCGGATCCGGCTGGCGCGAAAGACCAACCGTCCCGGCGACATCCTTGTCCTGGCCGATGAGGCGCCGTTCTATGCCCTTCAGGTCGAGGCCTTTCGCCGGGCCGGCAAGGAGCTCGTCAAGCTCGGCCAATTCGGCTTCGCCTTGGAGCAGATCGAGAAAGCCCTCAGGATCGATCCTGAAGATCTCGAAAGCCGCCGGCAAAAAGGGATCATCCTCGGCCGGCTGAAGGAGGTCGACAAGGCCACCGATTGGCTGGGGGCCCTGGCGAAGGAATTCCCGGCCGACGCCGAAATCCTGGCTCTGCGGGGGCGGGTGGAGAAGGACGCCTGGATCGATCGCTGGCGCAAGGACGGCAGGGCGGTCGAGGAGATGCGGGCCGCCGCGCTCCGCGAGGGAGGGTTCCTGCGGGAGTCGATCGGATCCTACTCGGCCGGATTCAAGGCGGATCCATCGCACTACTATTCGGGGATCAATGCCCTGACCCTGCTCTATTTGCTCGGGCATCTGAAGGGTGAGGAAGCGCAGAAGGAAGCGCGCCAGGAATTGGAGGGAGGCGTCCGTTGGGCCATCGCCAGCGCCCTGTCCAAAGAGACGGACTCGAGGAAGGACTATTGGGCCCGGGCGACCATGGGCGACCTCGAAGTCCTGTCCGGCGACATCCCGGCGATCGAGCGGGCTTACGGCTTCGCGGCGGCCGTCTCGGACAAGGATTGGTTCTGCCTGGATTCCTCGCGCCAACAGCTCCTCGTCCTCCGGGACCTCGGATTCAGGCCCGCCCAGGTCGAAGCGGCCGTCCACGTCTTCGACCGCGAGATCGAGAGGACGCATGCGCCGTGGACGCCGCGTCAGGTCATCCTCTTCAGCGGCCACATGATCGACGCCCCGGGGCGGCCGGAGCCCCGCTTTCCTGCGGAGAAGGAAGATATCGCGTCCCAGGCCATTTCCGCCGAACTCGCCGAACTCGGGACGGGACCCGGGGACCTCGCCCTCTGCGGAGGCGCGTGCGGCGGGGATCTCCTCTTCGCCGAGGCCTGTCTCAGGCGGGGGGCGAGGCTGGAGGTGCGCATCCCGCTCGACGAACCCGACTTCTTAAGGGAATCGGTGTCCTTTGCCGGGGGGCGTTGGCAGGACCGCTATTATGAGGTCAGGGACAATCCTCTGGCCAAGTTGCTCAGGATGCCCAACGAGCTGGGCCCGACGCCGAAGAAAAGGAATCCCTTTGAGAGGAACAATCTCTGGCAGCTCTATTCCGCGCTGTCGAGAGGAGCAGGACGGGTTCATTTCGTCTGCCTCTGGGACGGCAAAGGAGGCGACGGCCCCGGCGGCACGAAACACCTGCATGATTCCGTCCTGGCCCATTCGGGACGGGCGCACGTCCTCGAGACGACCAGGCTCTGGTAGGAGGGCCGTCATCCGGAGGGGCTGAGCTTCTTCAGCCTGGCCGTGACGTTGGTCCCCTCGACCTTGATGTGGTAGAGGGCCAGGCTTTGAACGGAGTCGTTCGCGTCCAGATAGTATTGGATCTCCTGGGACCGTCCTGAGCGGAGCTTCGGCTCGCTCGTCGGGACCTTCAAGTCCTTCAGGGCCACGATCCTCTTGTACTGGTCCTCCGGCAATTTCAGCTTCTTGAGGTCCTTCTCCACGATCTCCTTCGCCGTGCCCTGGTGCCCGAAGGCGAGGATGGCGACCTTGCCTTTGACGACGGCCATGAGCTTCTTATAGTCCTTGAGGCTCATGCCGATGCCCTTGGCCCGCCTGTGGGGGATGTGGTGGAGGAAGACGATCTTGGGGATGCCCGCATAGTCCGGCTTGTTCAGGATCGTCTCGAGCTCGAGCCGCTGATAGTCGCCGATGTCCCCGCTCGCGATGTCGAGGGGGTCCTTGGTCTGAGCGCAGGAATTCAGGCCGATGAGGAGGACCTTGCTCCCGGCCTTGTCGTCCAACAATTCGTGATAAGGGCGTTTGGTGAAGTACTTGGCCTTGGCCTTGAGGTCCTTGAGGAAGACGTCATCGAAATACTTGGCTCGCTTTTCATGGTAGATGAAGCCCATGTTGCCGTAGTCGTGGTTCCCCGGGCAGGCGCGCACGTTGCCCGCGAGCGGAGCGAGGGCCTCGCCGGCCTTCTTATACTGGGCCACCTTTCCGTCGTCCGTGATGTCGCCGGTGACCAGGAGGTACTTGTGGCCATTCGGCTCGAATCCGAACTTGTCCTTGATCCGGGCCAGGAACTCCTTGACGCTCTTCTTCCTGTTGAAATGAAGGTCGCTGACATGAAAGAACTCGATCATCCCTTCCTCCTTATGCGAGCGAACAATCGCGCGGCATTGGTGAAGACCCGCCCGTCGAAATCCATGTTCTTGATCAGTTGATAGTTCTTGTCCAGGGGATTCTTGATGAAGATCGTCTGGAAGAAGTGCTTGAGCCAGTGCCCCAGGCTCAGACCGGGCTCCTGGCTGATATCCAGCATGGGGATCGGGTAATCGCTGCCGAACAGCAGCCGTTCCGGCGGAATGACGCTTTTGAGCTCATCGACGTAGGAGCCCCTGGGGCCGAGGTTGATGGCCGACAGGTCCGCGTAGAGTTCCCACTTCTTTGATGCCGCCTCTAAGAAGAGACGGGCCAGCTCTTGATACGCCTTGTCGCTTTCGAGGGGGGGACGGAAAAGAGGCAGGGCGGCGTGGGCGGCGATCACGGTCACCCCGGCGTCGAGGGCGGGCCTCAGCAGCCGGGGGCTGTTGAGCTCCTGAGAAGGCTTATCAAACGGAGGGATCGCGGCCTCGGGGCCGACATGGCAGAGCAGAGGGAGACGGGAGGCGGCCAGCTTTTTATAGAAAGGGAGGCATCGGGGGCTGGCCAGGTCGATCTGGTGGGAGGAGGGGATCCATTTACAGAGCACGGCCTTGTTCCCGAGACTGCGATGAAGCTCGTCTTCCCAATCCCGCCTGTAGGGATGCACCGAAGCGCCGAACAGAACGCGGGGGTTCTGACTGGCGAAGGCGGCGAGATAGGCATTCGGCACGTGAAGATGGGTCCTCATCCCGGCCCCATACTGATCGTAGACTCTTCCGCCCTCGTCATAGACCTGGTCCATGGCCAGCAGAACGCACTTGTCGACGCACTGGGAGCCGTTGATGACCTTCAGCAGATGCTTGGCGATATAGCCCAGGTCCATCCGTCTGAACAGGCTGGATGTCACGAGCCGGAAGGCGAAGAAGGCGATCCCGCTCTCGAACTCCTTGGACCAATAGCAGCCGCTGGCCCGATCGTCTTTGGCGCCAATATGGATATGGACGTCAATGACGGGATCGCTCATGCTCGCCTCCACTTGCTCATCAAGTCGAAGCCTCAGGCCGTGTCTAGGTTGCTGCTTCGCGTCCCTCAGCCTATCGGTCTCCTCCCTTCGAGGACAGAGCCTGCCTAAGGGCGTCGAACAATTCCTGCCCGATGATCGGCGGTTGGCTGTCGGTGGCGTGATCTGACGAGATGCCGTCAACGGCCCGCAGCAGCGTCAATAACGCCTTCGACTTGTCAGAATCCTGCAAAGTCTTTTCCATATAGAGGATCGTCCCGTCGTAGGTCCAGCTGTGCCATTTCCCCCTCGGCACGAATTCCGTTTTATAGATCGCTTCCAGGTGCGATAGGGTCTCCAGGGCGGCCTGGTCGTTCTCGTCGCTCTCCTCAAGCACTTGGGCTGAAAGCTTCAACGTGTCCAGGGTCACGATCCGGTCGGGATTCGCGCCGACCCGATCCATAAGGGCCGGCACCCTGGCGACCAGATCTTTGTACCGCCCGGTCGTCAGCTCGCTTTCAGCGAGGTTCAACTCCGCCAATAGGCATTGCTCCGGATCGCCGTCCTTCAAGATCACCATCGCCTCACGGAGAGTATCGTAGGCCTTCTGAAAGGCTGTGAAATCGCCCCGGCAAACGTATTCATGGTAAAGATAGGCCAGCTGTAGATAGATCTCGCCGACGTTGGGATATTGCCGCACATATTGGCTTAAGATATCGACCGCTTCCCCTTCGATGCCTCTTTCACGGTGCATTTGCACGAGAAGACTGTAGAACCACGGATAGTTCGGCTCGATCTCGATGGCCTTCTTAAGCACACCCTTGGCCCCCGTTAGGTCGTTCCTATCATTGAGAATGACCGCTTGCATATAGTAGGCCCAGCTGTATCCGGGAACGATCTCCGTCGCGCGACGAAATTCCCTGAGGGATTCATCGAAATCCCTGATTTGATAAAGAACGGAGCCCAGCGTTCCCCGGGCGTCCGCATAGTTCTCGTCGGCGGCTACGGCGTCGCGCGCCTTCTTCAACGCTTCGTCCCTTCTGTCCTCGAGAAGCAACGCCCGGGCTTCGTTGTCGAGTCCGACAGCCGCCTCGCGCCCGAAGGGCGCCTTAAGTTTCGCTACGACCTCGGCCGGCAGGCCGACTTCCTTCTCGATCTCTTCCAGCGCGGCTTGAGCAGCCGGTCTTCGGATCGCTCTCAGGCTGTCGACCGCCGCGATCTGGCTTTCCCGCTGTATCCTCACGAGGTCATCGGTTTGGCGAGCCCCTGTCGGGTCGACGGCTGGAGTCCCGGGAAGCCGAGCCTCGGTAGTCGGAATCGCTTTAGAAAGAATGAAGGCCTTAATCGCCTTGACGGCCTCGTCGCTATTCGACGCTTCGAGAGCGCTGAGGGCGGCCTTCTTGACCTCCCTTGTCGCCGACGTCCGGAGCAGCGCCTCCAGGGAGCCAGCGTGCTCAGCTATGGTTCTCCGGGCTTCGGCCCGATCCGTCGCGGACGGCCCAGCCAGGCCCGTCAGCATGGCGGCCACGTCGCCTTGAAGGAGCTGCGTGTTCGGCGATTGTTCAGCTGGGACTGAAGGAGCCTCGGCCGAGGACGGCTGATCAAGCAGGCTCGCCAGCCCAGCCACGAGTTCGGCGGAACCGCCCCTCATCGCGGCGTCCTGGATCGCCACCTTAGCAGCCCCCATGGTCTGCCTTCTCTTGAGATCGTCCTTCATGGCTTTGATAAGGGCGCTCACCGCAGTCGCGCGCGCTCGGCTCTCCGCCTCGAGCGAGGTCACGCTTTCGGCCCTATGTGATGTCGCGAGCCATCCCAGGCTGGCCGCCAGACCGGCCGCAGAGGCGCCGTCTTCGATCAGTTCCCGGAACACGTCCACGAGCTCTTGGGCCGAGCTGATCGGATATCTCACGGCGAGGAATTGGGCGACGGTGGCGACGTCCTGAGATCTGTCCGGGCGCCAGGTCCCTGACAAACGCCTGAGCTCCTTGATCTGAGGCCAGCCGGGATTGGAGTTGGTTCTGATCCCGTCGACGATCAGGAGCACCGCAAGGAACGCGGCGGCCAGCGTGGCGAGGCGGACGGCCACGTTCCAGCCGCGAAACGGGCGAACGATCATGGCGATGAGAAGCCGGACCCTGTTCCACGGCCTAAGCGCCGCGCGCCGTTCGAACAGACAACGGACTGAGGCTTCGGAGGGACAGCGGGCCAGGATGTCGACCAATGGGTCCCGTTGCCTGATCGGCAAGCGGTCCAGCTGCTCGCCCGCCTCCGAAACGACCGTTTCATAACCCTTCTTTTCCTTGTGCCGCGCCAGGCACATCAGGATCTCCTTCGGCGTGCGCTTCTCATCACGGACGTCACGCTCGACGACCGAGAGAAGGTCGGATCCCGGGATCGAATCGCCGAGATGTCGGACCATCTGACGGGCGGCCTGGGATTTGAGGGGCTCTCCGGCCAAATGACGCCGTAGAACGCCGGCCGACCCGGGGTTTTTCAGCAGAGCCCTCAGGATCCTCGAATAGGTCTCTGCCAGCCATGGCCTCGCTCGGCCCGATCGCTCTTCCAGGGTCAGCGAAATCACCGCCCACGTCCAGGATAGCGCCACTCCCCCGAAGCGGAAGAGGTAGAACAGGCCGATCGTGAGCCGTTCATAGAAGTCGCGAGCGATGCCGACGTAGAAGATGTCCCAGTGAGGGAGTGTCGTCAGGAGAGCGAGCAGTGCGACGGCCTCCAGGCTCATGATCTGCCAGGCTTGGCGCTTTCGACCGGCGATCCAATGCCCCAGGCCGTGAACCAGAAGTCCTCCGCTCAGCATAGCATTGATCAAGAAGGCTTTGGACAGCGCCTGGCGGAAGCTTCCGGGCCGGGCTCGTCTTCGGCGCGCAACCCATGCCCCGGCGGCCACCGAAGCACACCAATTGAGGAACAAGATAAGCAGGATCCATCCATCTGCGAGGCCGCTCACCACGGCCGTCAGGCAGGCCGCTTCGACGGCCAGAAAGGCCCCGCCGGCAAGCCATCGACCGAAGATAAGCAGCGGCAGTCCCTGAATAGGAAGGCTCAGGATCGCGACCACAAGAGCGGCCGCCCAGTGCCCGAGCTTCTTCCACCAGGCCCGGCCTTTGGCTGGACGTGTGGCGTGCCAATCCAGGAATACCGCGTTGAGGCCGGACTCGGTCAGGTCCTCGCTGTCGAGACCGGCAAGAGCCGCAGCTGCTCGATCCCGGTCCTCTTTATCGGCATCATGGAGAGCGATCCGAACGAGGGCCGACAAGCCGGCTTCGCTCCGGGCCCGCGCCAGGGCGCTGATGGCGGCTCCTCGTTCTTCGTCCTCCGCCTGGCGATCATTGACGATGCCCTCGAGAAGATGGGCGCAATCCTCGTCACTGAAGATATGCAGGGCTTGGATGGCCCGAATGCGGGCCTCGCCGTCTCCCTTGAGCGCGGCGCGCGTCAAGACTTCGCGGATGGGCGCCTTGTTGGCGAAAGCGGAAAGGCTCTTGACCGCCTCCCGCCGCACGTCTTCCGAGGCATCCTCCAAAGCGGCCCGGCAGAGATAGCCTTGGGATCTCGGTTCGTCCAAGCGGGCGAGGAGCGAGGCCGCCCGGCGGCGTGCCCTGAACGTAGGGTCGGCGATAAGGGCGCTGCCGAGGGCGTTGATCTCAAGAGCCGGGTCCCCGACGCGGCGGAGCCAGTAATCGACCGATCCGGGATCCCGATCGGGGTCCGACCTCAACGCGCACTGCAAAAGGAACGACGCCTGTTCGGAGGTCGTGCGGAGCAGGATCCTTAGGGCATCGATCTCTCTGAATCGTTCTCGCGGCAGGAGCGCCCCGACCTTATTCCGGGATTCGATGCCGTCGGCGAGAAGGCGCTCGGCGATCGCGCAGCTCTCGCGGTCCCGCGCCATTTGCTTCTCCAGCACGAAAGCCAACTGAGGCGGCTGAAAGATCAGCTCCTCCGCTGCCGATCGCTTGATCAAACCGCTGGTCTCGACCAGCCATCGCCGGCAACGTGAGACCATATCGACCGGAACATCGAGCCGCGCCGCCACCTCCTCAAGAAATATCCCTTCTATTTGTCCTTGGGCGGACATCTCCTTGAGGATCGCCAGCGCGATGTCCTCGGCATCCTGCCCGAATTCCGGCTCCTCGTCCAAGCGCATGAGTGTTCGTTTGAGGTCCCTTTCGAGGAGCCCGGACAGGCCCTGGTCCCGGTCGTAGGCGCCCGAACGAAAGCCGTCATCGATGATCTCGATCAGGCGGGGGGTGACCGTGGCATCGGCGAAGCGGGCCAAGTCGTCCTCGAGGGCCCTGAGCACGGCTGGCTCCCATGTCAGGGCGGCGCCCGAAGGCGGGCGATACCTCTCCAGCTCGACGTTCAGCCTCAGGTCTGGAAGCTCAAAGAGGTTCTTGAGGATATCCGGGGCGGACGCGCGCAGTTCGGAGAAATCCGCGAGCGACTGCTTGTCCGCGACCAGGACCACCGTCGCGCGGCGGCGGTTCGAAAGAACGGCCTCGAGACCGGGCTTCTGGATGGACTCGGGAAGCCTAAGGAACCGGTCGAAGCTGTCGAGGACGACCGTCATATTCGGCCGGCTGACGGCCTCGAGGACCTCTTCGGAGATCCTCGTCGCACAGTCGAAGAAGGCCGTCGACTCCTGGGGCGCAAGCCGGGGCAGGACCTGCCCGCGGATCAGCTGCGTGATGCCGGAGTTCCGGGGCCCGACAACCACCACGACCTTGCCTGTGGAACCTTGGATGAGATCGATCAATGCTTTGACGTGATCGACGGGTTCCGGCTTCCGTAGAGGACGAGTCCCCGCGATAATTCGTGAATAGTTCGGCATCGCCTTACTCCTTCGAGATAGCCAAGTCAGGGAAGAGCTCCCCGAAGTGATCGCACAGGCACTCGGCGAAATTTCGGTAACCTTCCTTAGAAATGACCTTCAGCATCCTGGGGAACAGCGCCCGGGCCGCCTCGTCGAATGGGATGTCTTCGACGAATCCAATGACATCGTATCGATTGATGATCCGGTCAAGGGTCTCCCCGTATCTCGTCAGAACGTCTTTGAGCCCCGATCCGCTGAGATCCCCCGAATCGCACATGAGGTGGCAGACCGCATTGACGTGGGCCAGGGTGAACGGATTGTTCTTCTTTCGTCCCGCGGACTCCTTCTTCAGCTCCCTGATGATCTCCGGATCGAAACTGATCCCGGCTTTCTGGGTCAGCTGCTCGATAACCTCGTCGACAAATGAATCGTGCGTCTTCAGATTGACCCAAGGATCGAGGACGTCGAGCGCCTTCATTGCCGACGTCAGCGTTCCACTTTCGTTTCGAGCGACGTAGAAGACTGTCATCCAATCCGGCGTCGCTCGCATCAGCCGTCCGAGCATCGCCTCGAATTCCTGCTGGCCGCAATAATCTTGTTCATAGGGCAAAACGACGCGCTCGAATTGGTCGAGGATGAGGTAGAACCGGGACCCGAAGCGAGGTTTGAGTGACGCGAGGGCCGGGGCCAGGTCTTTGGCCGGCCCTGAGCGTTGCCGGCGGGCAATCTCGCCGGGCAGCCACTTCTCCACATTGGGCTGGCAGCGCAGGTATAGCGGTTCAGGCTTGAGTTTTGGCATGAGACCGGCCCGGATGAAGGAGGTCTTGCCCACCTTGCTTAGTCCCGTTATGAAGAACGCGGGTCCGGATTCTTCCCTCAGACGCTTTTTCACCTGCTCAACCACATCCTCACGTCCGAAGTACCAATGACGATCCTCTGGTCGATAGGCTTCGAGGAATTTGAAGGGATTCGGCGTCCGGGAGCGTCTGGTCTCGCCCTGAGGCTTCAGGGCTGACTTCAAGCCGGTGAAAAATGTATCGAAGTAACCGTCCGCTTTCTCGAAGACGAATTGACATCTGCGCTTTTGGCCCACGTCGCGGAGCATGGGGGCAGGATCGGGATTGACGATCACCATGTTCCCGGGTCCGGTCTTGGAAAAGCTCGTGATGACGCACTGGTCGTTATAAGCATAGCCGCAAACCATGATGTCCCGAGCGGTCAATCGTCCGACGGTCTCGCGGATCGGCGGGGGATACTCCACGAGATCCTCCCGGGTGAAAACGAACTCGCTGACCCCTCTGAGACTCCCGTGGAGCTTGATGATCTTGGTGCCCGGCTGCTCAGCCGCCGCGGGGATCATGGCATCATCGAACTCGCCTCTCACGATGGTCGCGAATTCGACGACGCCGGCCTCGCCCAGAGCCTTTTCCAGGAGATTATCGAAATTGAAGGTGATCACCGTGTCGAAGTAGCCGTCTTTGATGAGCTCGGCCAACGCCTTATAGCCGTCTGACGGCTTCTTGTCGAGGTAGGGCTTGAGGAACAGACGCCGGTTGTCCTCGGGCCCCCTCATCAGTTGGTCAAAGCGGTCCTCGATATCGCGCCCAGTGATTCCCGTGCCATGCTTGTCAAGAACGGCTTTCATCATATCGCGGGTATTCGGCACGTCCGAACTCAGGGACGCGCCCGCGCCAAGCATCACGACGAAGCGCTTCCCCTCTGCCCTGAGATCCTTGATGAGGTTCGCCAAACTCGCCAGATCCGGCATTTCTAACCCCCTATCCGGACGGTTCATTCAGACAGAGGCAGGTCGCTTTCAGCCCTATCGAACCTGACCTGCCTATCCAAGACAAGGCTAATAGAAAGACCAGCTCTAAGGGCCCCGATAAGGACTTTCCGGCTTGGTCCCGAGGACCGGTCCTTTGGCAAGTAGGACATGTTCCCATGAGAGGTCACCCGGCAAAACTAGAACCTCCCGAGCGCTTATATCTCTCCCCATAATCTAAGAACCGACTTTCGGGCCGGTTTTTCTCAATAAATTTGGGGCTTCCGGTGCCAGAAGGACATTCAACCGGGGACCCCAGGCAGGGCGTATCGGGACCTTTTAGGTCCTTTCCGGGACCCTTCGCCTTTTCCGGCCGAGACTACAACTCAACGCCCGGAAGATGCTAAAGTATCAGATACCACGCATGGAAATCGTCGGAATAGACTCCATCCGGGGGCAAAATGAGAAGAAGAAGATTCCTGGGTCAGGCGGCCGCCGCGGCGGCCATCCTCGCCGGAAAAGACATCATCTCGACCTCAGGCTTGAGTTCCGGAGACCGAGCGGCCCAGCCTGATGCGGCCCCATGGTACGCGCGCATCAAGCGCTGGGGTCAGACGAACATCACCGAAAGGGATCCCGGTCAGTATGATCTGGCCTGGTGGCGGGGCCACTGGAAGAAGACCCGGGTGCAGGGGATCATCGTCAACGCCGGCGGCATCGTGGCCTACTATCCGAGCAAGGTGCCGCTCCACCGCCAGGCCCAATATCTCGGAGGACGTGACCTGTTCGGCGACATTTGCCGGGCCGCACACGAAGAGGGACTGGCCGTCATGGCCAGGATGGATTCCAACCGCGCCCATGAAGAGTTTTACTGTGCCCATCCCGGATGGTTCGCGGTCGATCCATCAGGCAAGCCGTACAAAGCCGGAGATCTGTTCGTGACCTGCGTCAACGGTCCCTATTACGAAGAGCATATCCCGGCCATCCTGACGGAGATCGCTGAGGCCTATCATCCTGAAGGATTTACGGACAACAGCTGGAGCGGCCTCGGCCGCGACTCGATCTGTCATTGCGAGAACTGCAAGAAGAGCTTCCGCGACAGGACCGGGCTGGACCTTCCCGCCTCCAAAAACTGGGATGACCCGGCCTACCGGCAGTGGATCAGGTGGAGCTACCGCCGCAGGATCGAGATCTGGGAGCTCAACAACAGGACCACCAAGCGGGTCGGCGGACCCCACTGCATCTGGTCGGGAATGAACAGCGGCTCGATCAGCGACCAGGCCGAGAGTCTCAGGGACCTCAAAGAGATCTGTAACCGAGCCGATATCCTCATGCTCGACAATCAGGCGCGAAGCGACAGCGGCGGCTTTCAGTTCAATGCCTTCACCGGAAAGCTGGCCCACGGCTTGCTCGGATGGGACAAGCTCGCTCCCGAGAGCATGGCCATGTACCAGGCCGGAAGGCCGACCTTCCGGGTCGCCGCGAAGCCGGTGCCCGAGGCGCGGATGTGGATGATCGAAGGCGTGGCCGGAGGGATCCAGCCCTGGTGGCATTATGTCGGCGCGTATCATGAGGACATGCGGATCTACAAGACGGCGGCTCCCTTTTTCGCATGGCATGCCGCGAACGAGCGGTATCTGGTGGACCGTCGGCCGGCGGCCACGGTCGGCGTCGTATGGTCGCAGAACAACGTCGATTTTTACGGCCGGGATGACGCCGAGACACTGGTCGACCAGCCAATGCGCGGGGTCACCCAGGCTATGATCCGGGCCCGGATACCTTTCATTCCCGTCCATGCTGATCATGTCGAGCGCGAGGCGATGCATCTTTCCGCGCTCGTCCTTCCCAATCTCGGTATTTTGACGGAGGGCCAGGCCGAGGCCCTGAGACGGTTTGCCGCGGGCGGCGGAGGGATCCTGGCCACCGGCGAGACCTCCCTCTATGACGAATGGGGCGACCGGCTGCTGGATTATGGGCTGGCGGACCTGTTCGCCGCTCACGCGACGGATCCGGGCGCGTCCGGACCGAGACAGCGAATGGTCGAACGGGCCGAGGACACCCGGCATACCTATTTGCGGCTCACGCGGGAGCTGCGCGGGAGCCTCGACTGTCCGCGCAACGGTCAAGAGCCTGCGGCGAGCGGCGTGCGCCACCCTGTCCTGAAGGGACTGGAGGAAACCGATATCATCTCATTCGGCGGAGTGCTGGGCCCTTTGAAGGTCGATCCCGGCGCGGAGACGGTCCTGACCTTCATACCCGAATTCCCGATCTACCCTCCGGAGACCGCCTGGATGAGGGTCCCCAGAACCGACATCCCCGGGCTCGTCCTACATACGGGTCCGGGAGCAGGAAGGATCGCCTTCATGCCGGCCGATCTCGACCGGCGATTCGGCAAATACAATCTCCCTGACCATGGGACCCTTCTCTCGAACATCGTGAGGTGGGTATCAAAGGAAGACGTCCCGCTGATCGTGGAGGGACGGGGGCTTGTCGACTGCAATATCTACCATCAGCAGGACACGGCCATCATCCATATCGTGAACCTCACCAGCGCCGGCACGTGGCGTCAGCCGGTGGATGAATTCATCCCGGTCGGGCCGCTTCAGATCTCGGTGAAGGTGCCGGGCCGGCGTGCGGCGAGATCCCTGAGGTTCCTCGTTTCCGGGGAATCCTTCGAGGCCCGCGCCGTCGATGGATGGTGCCGTTTCTCGGTCCGGTCGATCCTCGATCACGAAGTCGTCGTCATCGGCTGATCAATCCAGGCACCCGCTGCCTTCGATCGCCCAGACGTCCTCGACGATCCCGTCCCGAACGGCGAAGAGGCGCCGGTGCAGGTTGCAGGTCGTGCAGCCGTGCGACGGGAAGAGCCGGACCCTGTCCCCGACCTTCATCGGCGGGCCGACGACGTTGACGGACGCATGTTCCTCCGATTCGAAGCGTGAGATCACGTCCTCCGGGCGGTCCGCCAGGACCGGAGGGCCGAGATCGGCCCCGACCCCCTTCACGCCGACGTCCAGGACGGCGTGGTCCGAGCCATTGCTCGAGATGACGGTCGTGATCACGCTCAGGGCGATGGCGAATTCGGGCCGTCGCTTCGCGTAGTAATGGTCCATGAGGGCGTAGGAACCGGCCTGGATCTCGTCCACGCCGTCCATGAGGCCTGTCATGTCATAGGTCCCCGTTCCGCCGCCGCTGAGGACCCGGACGGGCTGGCCGGACGCTTCGATGAGCCGCCTGGTGTCCACGGCTTTCTGCATCGAGGCGAGGACCTGCCGGCGCCGTTCCTCGGGGTCGAGGACGGTGATGCAGTGGCCCTCGTAGGCCTGCACGCCGAGGAAATCGAGGCCGGGAGCGGCCGCCGCGGCGCGGGCGACCTCCAGCGCGCGCTCGCCGGGCGGGACGCCGCAGCGGGCCAACCCGATGTCCACCTCGACCAGTACGCCGACCCTGGCGCGCGCCCCGGCCAGCGCGGCGGAAAGCTGCCGCACCTGGGACTCGTCGTCCACGGCGACGGCGAGACGGCATCGCCGCGCAAGCTCGGCCACCCGCGCGACCTTGTCCTGCCCGACGATCTGGTTGGCGATGAGGATATCCCGGATCCCGCCCGCCGCCAGGACCTCGGCCTCCGAAAGCTTGGCGCAAGTGATGCCGACGGCATTGCCGCTCTCGATCTGGCGCCTGGCGATCGTGACGCACTTGTGCGATTTGAAGTGCGGGCGCAGCCTGGCGTGGCGGCCGGCGAAAAAGCCGGACATCAGGCGCAGGTTGTGCTCGAGCGCCTGCGTCTCGACGACGAGCGCCGGGGTCGGGATGAGCGAGGCCGGCTTCCCGACCAGGTCTCTCGTCCGGCCGGCCGCGTGATGTTCTCTCGGATCAGGTGTTGGTGCCATGGATCTTCACCGATCTCCTGTCATCAGGATTCGCCCGGACCTGAGGGCATTTCCCGTCGTGATTATATAAGAAATTCCAGCTAAAAATAAAAAGGAGCGGGATCGGCAGGCGGTCCCGCCCCTTGGATCAAAAGCCTTACGAATCCTATTGCTTCGGCAGCGGCAACTCGCGGACCTCGCCCATATTCAGGGCCTTGAGCTGATCCAGGATCTCGCTCTTCTTGCCCACGACGAGGATCACCAGCTGGTCGGGATGCATCGTCCGCTGGGACATGGCCAGGACCTTGGCCGCGTCCACCTTCTTGATGCGGGGGATGTACGTCTCGAGGTAGTCGTCCGGGAAGCCCATGAGCTTGTTCAGGATCGTTTCCTGGATGACGGCCATCGAGGAATCGAAGCGATGGACGAAGGCGTTCTGCAGGTATTTCTTGGCCGTGGTCAGCTCGGCTTCGGTCACCGGCGCCTTGGTCATGCCGACGATGACCTCCTTGATCAGGCGGATGGCCTCGGCCACGGACGCCCCCTTGGTCATGGTGGCGTTGAAGAACGTGCCCAGGTCGCGGCCGGCGTCGACCGAGCCGAAGGCCATGTAGGCCAGGCCGCGGTTCGACCGGACCTCGCGCAGGATCCGGGAGTTGAAGCCGCCCGAGCCCAGGATGAAATTCATGACCGCGAGCTCGACGTTGTCCGGGTCCAGGCGGTTGACTCCCAGATGACCCATGCAGATGACGGCTTGGGTCAGGTCGGACTTGTCGATGAGATAGACGCCGGGTTTGGCAGCCAGGGCGGCCTTGGGCAGGACGGGCTTTTCGGCGGGCCTTGCCGTCCAGCCCTGGAAGGTCCGGCCAAGGAGGGCGGTCATGGCCTTGCCGTCGAGATCGCCGGCCATGGCCACGATGACTTCCCGGTTCTTGATGTTCTTTTCGTAGTAGCCTTTGAGGTCCTCGACGGAGAGGCCGTTGATGCTTTCGCTCGTTGTCCGTCGCGCGTCCGGGAAATCCTTGCCGTAGACCAGCTCGTTATACAGGACCACGCCGACCATCAGCGGCTGGTCCCACCGCCGCCGGATGTTCTCCAACTCCTTCAGCTTCTCGGTCTCGAGCCGGCCCACGTCAAAGGCCGGGCCGGTCAGCATCTCGGACAGGACCTTCCAGGTTTCGTCGAAGTTCTTCTTGAGCGTCCAGAAATTGATCAGGGAGTACTCGTCGCCCGCGTAGGCGCCGACCGTCGACCCCAGGAAGTCCAGCCGCTCCTCGAGCTGGTCCGGGGTCAGGCTCTTGGTCCCGCCGCTTTTGAGCAGGGTCATGGCCAGGGCGGCCAGGCCCTCTTTGCCCTTGGGGTCGACCAGGCTGCCCGCTTTGAAGATGAGGATGCCGCTGACCGTCGGGGACTCGCGGTCCTCCTTGAAGTAGAAGCTGATCCCGCTCTTGATGACGGCCGCGTTCGGCTTGAGGGGCTTGAACTCCAGGTCGGGGAATTTCAGGTCGTTCGGGTTCTTCTGGGCGAAGGTCAGGGAGGAAGCGGCCAAGATCAGGGCCGCAACAATGGCCAGGGTTCTGAGGCGTCTCATTTTTCACCTCCTTCGTCCTTGCGGACAAGGGTGCCGACCGTCCGGTTCGACTCGTCGAAGACGCGCTTGGCCGTGTCCATGATCTCCTGGGGAGTGATGGTCCTCATGGCCTCCACCCGCTTGAAGTCCGCGTCCATGTCGCCGTAGATGACGACGTTGTTCAGGAGGCGCATGGCCAGGAAGACGTTCTGGGCGGAGCTGGAGGTCCGGTAGAGAGAGGCCTCGGCCATGTTCAGGACCTTTTCCAGCTCCTCCTTGCCGACCGGTTCTGTCTTCAGCCGGTTGAGGTGCTCCGTGACGGCCGCCTCGAGCTCAGCCGGGGTGTGCGGATGCCGGGTCTGCCCGTCGATCTCGAACAGGGCCGGATAGCGCTGGCCCGGAGAGTTGGCCATGGCGTACACGTTCACCGCCAGCTTCCGGTTGGTGACGAGGTCACGCTGGAGCCGGGAGGAATCGCCCCGGCTGAGGAGGAAGGCGATGACCCGCAGGACCAGGTTGTCCCTGTCGGGAAAGGCCGGCATATGATAGCCGATGGACAACTGGGGCTCGGCCGCGAACTTGACCAGCACCCGGCGCTCGCCCTTCTGCTTGGGCTCGATGAACGCCGGCCGCGGCGGGTCGCTGCCGCGGGGGAGGTCGCCGAAGTACTGCTCGGCCAGCTTCTTGACCTCGTCGAGCTTGACGTTGCCCACCACGGCGGCGGTCATGTTGTTGGGAATATAGAAGGTCTTGAAGAATTGAAGGGCCTTGGCCTTGGTCAGGGTCTGGACGTCCTCCATATAGCCGACGACCGAGTGCCGGTAGGGATGAAGGATGAAGGCGATGTTGCCGAATTCCTCGCCCAGGTAGCCGTCCGGGGTGTTGTCCTCGTACATCCGGCGCTCCTCGGCGATGACGTCCCGCTCGGAATAGAATTCGCGCATGACGAGGTTCTTGAACCGCTCGGATTCGATCAGGAACCAGAGCTCGAGGCGGTTGCTGGGCAGCATGATGAAATACTGGGTCGTGTCGTTGCTGGTGCTGGCGTTGAGGAATTCTCCGCCGTTCTCGGAGTAGATGCGGTCGAGCTCGTCCTTGACCACGTACTTGAGGTCCTCCTTCTGGAGGGCCTCGAGCTTGGCCTTGTACTCCTTGATCTTGGCCGGGTCGCCGGCCGGGCCCTTCATCATCTCCGCGGCCATCTGGTCGCCGATGACGTCCATCTCGTCCAGGATGGGCTTCTCCTTGGCGTAGTCCCGGGTGCCCATCACGGTCGTGCCCTTGAAGGCCATGTGCTCGAAGAAATGGGCCAATCCGGTCCAGCCCATGGGTTCGTCCACGCTGCCCACCTTGGCTTGGATCATCCCGGCGAAGGTGGGCGTCTGGGGCCGCTCGTAGACCAGGAACCTCATGCCGTTCGAAAGAGTGAATTCCTTGACCTTGTCCGAGAACCCGCCTCCGTAGGCGACGGGCCAGAGGACGGCCAGGAACAATAACACAACCAGGATCCTCTTCATGAATCCCTCCTTTGAACCGCCCTCGGTCGAGGTGACGGTCCGAGCGGACGCCCCCCTGCCGAGGCGATCGCGAACGCCGGTTCCGAGGCGTAGGATCTTTATAGCCCAACCCAAGAAGGAAGTCAAAAGGACGGGAATTTCCTTTTTGCGGTCCGTACAAAATCGTCGTTTCCGGGCCGTGGCGCGCTCACAGCATGACGTTCCCGCCGGCGACGTCGAGAACGACGCCGGTCACCCACCCCGAGGCGTCCGAAGCGAGAAAGAGCGCGGCCCGGGCCACGTCCTCCGGCGTTCCGAGGCGCCGCAGGGGGTGCGTCTCCATCCCGATCGAGGCCCTCACTTTCTATTTCCGGGCCTTCGCGAAGGCCGGCGTCATGATGATCCTGGAAAAGTAGCTTCGCCGCTTGACAACCTCCTTCCCCAGACCGATATATATAGTCAGGAAACCAAAATTCGGGGGAGGTAAATCCTATGCTTTTTATGACGGTCTACAGCTATGAACCTGGGAACCGGGATGCCGTAATCAAGCAGAGGGCCGAAAAGGGCGCGATGATGCCGCCGGGGGTGAAGAATCTCGGAGAGTGGAGCGCCGTCGGCAGCGGCAAAGTCTTCAGACTGGTCGAAGTCAATGACGTGGCGACGTTGTTGGGCGCGGTTCACCCCTGGGCGAGCCTGGGCAAGATCGAATCCTACCCGGTGATGCCCGTTGACGAGGTGATGAACCTTCTCAAAAAGAAATAGCCGCTCAAGTCCCCGGAAATTCTCGATCCGGCATTCCTGGGAACGCGCTCGTTAGCGATAGACTTGTCTGCCGGGGTTCTTCTCCTCTCGGACCGTTGGCTTTGGCTGGCCCAGGCTATTTGACTGCTGGCGCCGGCGTGTAGGAAAGCGCCTCAAGCCGGTAGCCGGTTCTCCTCTCATACTTGCGGCAGAGCGCCATCGTCTTCTTCGCCAGGGGGGCGTAGGCGTCGCCCAGGGTCTTAAAGACCAATTCGTCCTCGGCGTTGAAATCCGCTTCGCTTTTCCCCCAGCGCGCGACGACGCTCACGGGCAGATCCGGGCCCATAATAAGCATATAGTACAGGAAGTTGTCAGGGATGTTCTTGCTCTTATAAAGCGCCTGCCACTCCTTGGCGATCTTGTCTCCTTCCTCCGCCAGGCTTGGGATACCGTAGTAATAATCCCAGCAGATGAAGCGGGCTTCTGCAGTCGGGACTCTTGGCTTCTCCGGCGTGTAGGAGAGGTCATAGCGCAAGACGGCTAGATCGCTGTTCACGAAGACGAAGGCGCCGGCCGTCCTTTTCATCAGGGCCTCGAATTCGGCCCCAGCTTTCTTCTCCAGCTCCATGTCGGCTTTCATCATGGCCTCGAAGTCCGCCATGTCCTTCACTGGGCCGAGAAGGTAATAGTGAAAGTCCTCTGTCCGGTAAACGCTATAGGACCACGGATACTTGTTCTTGGCATAGAAGGCCACCCAGTCCTTCATGGCCGCCTCGAAATCCGCCGCCTTGGCCGGCTCGACGACCATGTCATTGACCGCATAAAGCTGATTTGCCGGCGCCTGGGCGCGGAGAACGGTGCCCAGAGATAGGACGACACCGAGACACAGACCCGCCAGGATCAAACCCCTGCTTTTCATCAAACCCCTCCTTGACGAAATGAATGGAAGATTTATCTTTTGAGGAAGGAAACCGGCTGTTTGAATAGGAAAGAGACAGAGATCTCCCGGAATGGCTGACGCCGGCTCTTGGTCCCCTGTAGTGATAATATAAGAGCCGGGGACGCGATTGTCAAGCCCGCGAGATGCGCTACCGTCTCTATTTCGAGCGGACGAGTCCCCGAAACTGTTGCGCTTTTTGGGGGTCATCGGAGCCCCTTCGGTATTGCAGGTAGAAGTAGGTCTCCCCGCCTTTGCGATCGGCTCTGATGCGCCCTTTCGGGGGGGGTGGCCAGCCTCGCCGCCAGACTCCTTTCCTGCCCGCGGTAGAACCCGCGGTTTTCGCGCAGGGTATCTTTGACATCATCCATGGGCCGATCTTACCCCACGTTCAGGTGGAAATCATTTTTGTAGGGTAAGCTGCTCGATCCGTCGCGCACCCCGGTTACAGAGCCGCAGCATGCGGTGGGACCGGAGCAGCCGGTCGCGGACCTGCAGCCCGTAGGGGCAGGCTTTCTCGCAGGGAGCCTCGCAGCCCGCGCAGACGGTCGGCTTCCCCTTTGCCCCAAGCCTCCTGTAGAGGGAGCAGGCCTGCTTCTCCATGCCGTAGTGCTCGAAGTACATGGCGTAGCGGAGGACCTCGTTGACGGCGACGCCCCTCGGGCACGCCGCGAGACAATCCCGGCAGCCGACCCGGCAGTATTGCGTCCCGGCCTCGCTACGGTAGCGCTCGAGAAGCGCCGCGTCCGCCCGACGCGGCGCCGCTCCGGAGGCGGCCACGTAATCTTCGACGTGGGAGAAGGTGCTCATGGTCACGATCAGCGCGTCGATCGAGGGATTCCCCAGGACCCAGCGCATGGCGGCCTGGGCATAGCTGACCTTGTCGTTGACGAAGGGTTTCAAGCTTCCCTGCATGCCGCCCGCGAGGACTTTCATGGCGATGACGCCCATCCCCCTGCGGCGCGCCGCGGCGAGCAGGCTCTCGACCTGCGGCCCTTCCACGTGATTGTAGATGGTCAGGAGGACTTCCCAGACGCCCGAGGCCGCGGCTTTCTCGATGACGAGTCCGGGGGCGTGGGTGGAGAAGCCGATGAAGCGGGCCTTGCCCTGCCTCTTGAGCTCCGAATAGGCGGCGGCGACTTCTTCATGAGAGAGCTTCTCCGGACGGTCGGCGTCGTGGACCATGGCGATGTCGAGGTAGTCGGTCTGAAGCCTCTTCAGGCTGGCCTCGACGCGACGGATGAGCGAGGCGCGGTCGTAGTCCGCCGGGGTGCGGAGCAGGTACTTGCTGGTGATGAGGACCTTCGGCCGGACGTCCTTGAGCGCCTGGCCCAGAGCCTTCTCGCTGTTCCCGTTCATGTAGCCTTCGGCCGTATCGAAATGGTTGACGCCGCACTCGAAGGCATAGCGGAGGACGTTCGGGTTGAAGAGGTTGATGGCGCCGCAGCCGACGTCGGCGAGCTCGAGCCCGGTCTTCCCGAGGGCCCGGCGGGCCTGGATCCGCGGCGGGGCGGGCGGCTCTTCCGTGGCCGGCCGGGATTGTTGGGGCCCCGGCCCACCGGCGGGATCTTTGCCTTCGGCCGTTTCGCCGATAGCCAGCCCGGCGGCGCCGAATCCGGCCATCGAGAGGAAGCATCTTCGGCTGATCATGGGTATCTCCTTCACTCGAGCCTCCGGCCCGAGATCGGCGCCAGGGTCCCGGCCTTCGATCTCAGAAGCTCGTATCTTTCTTTCGGCGCGCAATTGTTGAACTGGATATGGAACACGGGGTACCGCATCGGCGTGTGGGTCAGGAGGGAGTGGCCCGGCTCATAGACCTGGTGCTGAGGCTCGACCTTGTCCTCGGTGAAATAGAACCGGCTCTCGAATCGAGCTCCGTTGCACTCGACGAGGATGAGGTCGCCGTTCCGCCATCCGGCCCGAGCTACGTCGCTTTCCGTCCAATTGGTGAAGATGCGGACGAAGAGCTCCTCGTCTTCGAAGAGCGAGCCGATGACGCGGCCGGAGATCTCGCCGGGAGCCGCGTCCGCGCGGCCGGCGGTGATCTCCAGACGGCGAAAGAAATCCTCCGGGAGGACGGGGTTGACGGCCCAGTCGGCGAGCGGCCTGGCCTGGGGGCTGGAGGTCCCGCCCACGCCCACCTCCGAGAGATAGAGCATGGCTGGAAGCGTCAGGCCCGGTACGTCCGCCTTTCCGTCGAATTCGTAGCATCGCTCGCGGCGGGAGCCCGAGGCGTCAGGCATGCTCAGGATCATGCGCTTGAGGCGGTCATCGCCGGAATCGACGAAGAACGCCGCTCGGAGCGCTTCCACCGAGGTCGAAAGAACGTGATAGCGCTCCGACCCGTAGACGCGCGTCCCCTCGAGTCTCCACGGCCCGGTGAAGTTCCGCAGGGTGAAAAGGCCTCCGGCCAACCGTCCGAGGCATATCCAGGCCGCGCCTTCGTCTCCGGTCAAGTCCTCGAGGTCGTTGACCCGATTGCGGCGAACGCTGCGCCCGTCGACGAGAAGCGCCTCATAAACGGCGGACGGGTCGAAGGCGAACTTCACCTTCATCCGCCCGTCCCTCGCCACGAACCACCTTTGGACGCCCCAGGAAAAGGAGAGGCTCCGGATCCCGGAGATCGCCGCCGCCTCTCCGGCGCTGGCGATGTTGCGCCGGACGACCTCCTCCGCCGTCAGTTCTCGTTCCGGCGAGGCTTGGGCCCCCGGGGGCACAAGGAGGAGCGCGGCAAAAACCGCGGCAAGGATTGAGACCTCTGGCTTCATGATCGCCTCCAGACGCCGAATCTAGGTCGCGCGGGCGCTGGGCGCAATCGGGAATCGGCCTGATTCCGCCGTTTCAGTCAAGAACCTGGGCCTGGATTTGCGCGGCGAATTCGTCCTGTGATAGAAGAAAGCGTGCGTCCGGACAACGCCCTGGCCTATATCGTCCTGCTCGCGATCGGCGTCCTGACCGTCTGGCTAGGCATCGTCCTGGCCCGGCGTTTTCCTCTGAAACCCCTCCGCTTCTACGCGATCTATCTGGCGGCCTCCCTGGGCGTCGGCTTCTTGAAGATCGTGGGCAACTATACCTCGCAGGAATTGCTCTTCCGCCAATTCGCGTCTCCGACGATCCATGCCTCGGTGGCCTGGGTTTTCCTGCTTCTCGCCTGGCCTTTCTACATCGCGGCCGTCTACGCCGCGATCGCCTCGATCCTCGGATGGGCCGGAAAGCGATTCTCCCTCGGCGGCCGCGTGGCCTATTTCATCCTGCAGATCGCGCTGCTGGCCGTCGTCATCGGCGCCGGGCCTGCCCTGCTGTCACGAGAGACGGTCCGGCTGGCCGGGATCTCCGTCTCCCTGCCGGCCCTTTCCTCCGTCAACGTTATCCTCCAAGCCGCGATGCTGGCGGCCCTGGTGCTCGTCTGGCTTCCCCGTTCTAACGATCCACTGCGCCACGGCTTGACTGAATTCGCCGTCCTCTGGGGCCTTGTCCTTGTCGGCGGCTTCGTCCTCCTGTACGCTCTCCCTTCCGGCAGGGCCTACCGCGTCGCGGATCCCCTGGTGACGTTCCTCTCCAACCTGCCGCCGCTTCTCTACCTGAGGGCTTGGCTGGCGCGGTATTCTTCCGCGCACCCGCTGCGGCCCGTCGCCGAGGACCGCATGGCGGCCGTCTTCGAGCGCTATCGGATATCGGAGCGGGAGGCCGAGATCGTCCGGCGTCTTCTCGACGGGAAGAGCTACCGCGAGATCCAGTCGGAGCTCTTCATCTCCTTCAAGACGGTCCAGTCCCACGTCTACAACGTCTACAAGAAGATGGGCGTCAAGAGCCGGTGGCAGCTCCTGAATCTGTTCCAGCAAGCTGAAGACGGCCCCCATCGCGATTAGTGGCGGGCCTGAAGCGCTCCGGCACTACCGGAGGACCGCCGGCAGGATATATTGCTCCATCATCCGGTCAACCTGAGTGTGCATATACGGCCGGCCATAAGCCGTGGCCGTGACGACGATCACGAGGGGCAGGTCGGTGAAAACGAAGATCTTGTTGCCGCCGTTCCCCGTGCAAAAGAAGGTCTCACAGGCCCGGCCCTCGACATGGTAAGTCATGTTCCAGAAAAGCAGGCCGTAATAGCCGTCTTTCAGGAACGGGACGGGCAGATAGCGCCGGAACGACTTCGCGACCCACTCCTCCGGCAGGACGGCGGCGCCGTTCCAACGGCCGCCGTTCTTGTAGAGCTGGCCGAACTTGGCATAATCCAGAGAAGACATTCGCAGGCCGCCGGCCGTGTTCACGACCTTCTGGGGCGTATAGGACCACTCGTACCGGGTGATGCCCAGAGGTTTGAACAAGACCCGGTCCGCGTACCGCTCCAATCCGCCGGGCACGGACCGGTCGAGGATGTCGCCCAGCAGAATGACCCCGGCCGTGAAGTAGTCCCACTGCCTCCCGTTCTCCTTGGCCTCGTCCATGGGCAGGTCCAGGACGAACTTCACCCAGTTCGAGGTCGGGTACATGTTCTCCTCGTTCCCGGGGGAAGCGGCGTCGTTGTCCGACCCGAGGAACGCCGAGCTCATGGTCATCAGGTCCCTCAACGTGACGGCGCTCTTCTTGGCCGAATAATGGGCGAAGGATCTCAGGTCGTAGAAATCTCCCAGCGTCTGATCGAGGCTCTTGATGAACCCGTCCCTCAACGCCGCGCCCATGAGGGCGGAGCTGAACGTCTTTCCGACCGAGCGGGTGTTGTGAAGGGTGGCCCGGTCCGCCCCGCCGTAGTACTCCTCGATGAGGAGCTCCCCGTTCTTAATGACGACGAGGCTCGTGATGTCCTTGAAATACCCTCCGGCGATCTCGCGGCCGAGGTCGCGGATCAGGCCCCGGTCATAGGGCTCGCTCGAAGCGGCCCAGCCGCTGCCGGGCCGGATCGCCTGGGGCTCGACCGCAACTCCTCCGTCGCGGGCCGGCCCCGGCGCCTGAGGCGCGAGCGGCGACGCGGCGGCCGCGAGGACAAGACCCAGGATCCAAAAGGGGCTCGGCTTCTTCATGGGCTCCTCCGCTCCTTCATGATAGAAAACGACTCTGATTATAGTACTGTCGTCCTGGCCGTTCGGTTGGCGCCGCTCTCATTCTCGGCGGGCATCTTCCCGGCCGGCCGCCCCCTCCTCAGTCCAGGATCAGCCTGGGTTATGGGAAATTCTTTTTTACGCCCGGTCTGAAATCGCCGGTCCCGGATCCAGCAATAATCCCTCACCTCGCTGACCGGGATATCCTCCCTTATCCGGATTACCCCGTGGCCCTCTTCCCTATCTTCCGAGAACTCAATATACTTGGTGGGTCCTTTTGTTCCCCGGCCGTAGCAGCGGCCGGATATCATGATGCATCCGAGGAGATCTCATGGACGGTGAAAAGCGACAAGGGTCCCGTTCATTCGCCGTCGCGGAAGTGAGCTTTGACCACAAAGGACTGAATTTCCATGGACGGATCAACGATCTGTCCCATGGCGGGATGTACATAGATACCATCAATCCGCTGCCTGAGGGTTCTTCCATCAGCTTCCGGTTCAGTCTCCCGGGCGATGAATCGGGAAGCCCCATCTCGGGCGAGGGACGGGTCGTCTGGATGGCCCATATGCAGGGCATGGGGATCAGTTTCACCCGGATTTCAGATGATGACCAGGACCGTTTGAAGACCTATCTTTCGCGGAGATGAGGCGCCGTTATTCGTATTCCCCGGTCTCCTCGGCCGCTCTCATGGCGGCCTTCATATATCTCACATCCTGCCGTTCATTTTAGCCTCGATCCCCCCTTTCATGGATCTTCCTCGATTTCGGCGGAAAGCGATTGAGGGGGAGGCTGACCGTAGCGGCATCTTAGAATATCAACTTGACATATTATTATATCAAGTGTTACAATGCCCTCGAGGTCAGAGACCATTGGCCATCCATGAGGAAGTGCTTGCGACGGCCCGGCGGATATGCCGGGAACGTGGGGAAAGGACCTTCCGGGTCTCGGATATCGTCAACGCCCTGCCTCACTTGAATCCGAGCTCTGTCCGCACGCACGTCGTCAGCCGGTGCTGCGTCAACGCCCCCAGGAACCATCCTCACAAATGGGATTATTTCCGGCGCACGGGGCGGGGCGAGTATGTGATCCTCTCTCCCTATGATATCAAAAAGGAGCCGCCGAGCCGGGTCGCGGAGAGTCCGTCTGCCTATGCCTCGGCTGGCCCCGCGCGCGATACGATCCATGTCGTGGTGCGTCGTTCGGCCGGTTTCTATGTCGCCGAAAGCCTGGAGCTGGCCCTGATCACACAGGGACGATCGCTCGATGAGCTACTGAGGAATCTCAGGCAAGCGGTCCGGCTCCATCTCGAAGGCGAGGACCCGGGCGAGTTCGGCCTGACGGCATCCCCCCGGATCGCGGTGACCTACGAGGAAAGCCTGTCCGGCGATGGCCAGGCTTAGGCGCCTGTCGGCACGGCAGATCCTTCGGATTCTCCGGGCGTTCGGCTTTTCAATGGTCTCGACCCGGGGCAGTCACGCCAAGCTGAAGCGTGGGATCGAAGGAGGCGCGTCCCAAATCCTGACAGTCCCCCTCCATCGGGAGCTAGCCCCCGGAACGATTCAGGCGATCTACCGTCAGGCCCTCCGTTTCATTCCCGAACAAGACCTCCATCCTCACTTCTACGGGACCGACTGACGGCATGGGCCGACGGGCGGGGACCGACTCTCAGGCGGCGGCCCGGATTCGGCGGAGCGCCTCGGCCAGGCCGCCGGACCAAGCCTCGCCGTGGCCCGGCAGGACCCACCGTGCGTCGATCGAATCGAGCTTCGCGAGCGAGGCCATCGCCTGCACTGGATCCAGCGTGAATGGCGCGGGCCGCGGTCCGACCGCGCCGGTCAGCACGCTCCGTGTCGTGAACGCATCGCCCATGAAGATCGCGTCGACGGCCGGGACGTGGACCGCCACGCTCCCCGGGGTGTGGCCGGGCAGGTGGATGATCCGCGGCGAGCCGGGAAGGTCCAGTATCGCGCCGTCCGTGAACGTCACCAACTCCGTGACGGGCGTGATGCGCAGGCCCCCGCGCCGGGCGGAGTAGGCGAGGAAACCCACCAGCGGCCCGAGCTTGATCGGGCCCCAGCCCGAGTTCGGCTTCTTGACCTCGCCACGCGCCCGTCCGGCGTCGAGCTCGTGGACGAAGACCCGGACGCCGCGCTCTCGGCGCAACCGCTCGGCGTAGCCGATGTGGTCGGAGTCCCCATGCGTCAGGACGAGGCCGCGGACGTCGTCGAGGGAGCGGCCCATCGCGGCCAGCTCGGCCGGCAGGTCCTTCCAGTATCCGGGCAGGCCGGCATCGATGATCGTGACCTGGCCGCCCTCTTCGACCAGGTAGCTGTTGACGAGGCCCGGGCCGAGCCGATGGAGCGATTTCGAAAGCTGCATCTGCGCCTTCCTGGGTCGTGGTGTAGCATTCGTTTCATCGCTATGATACGTAGCCATCATCGCGACTGTCAATAGCCAAGGGAGCCCGACATGCCGACCCCGGCCCGGACCTCGCTCAAGGCGATCATCGCCGCCGCCCATGAGGGGACGATCCGTCCGGGGCCGGGCCTCGTTGACCGTCAAACGACGGCCCTTGAGGTCCTTGCCATTGAGGCCGGCGATGGCCTTATCGGCCTCTTCCTTGTTCTTGCGAATGAAATACTTTGCTTGGTAAAGCTCGCACCACCCTGTTCCCTAGGTCAACGTCCGGCAAGTCAGATTATTATTTGCGTCGGGCACTATGTCAAGCGTAAAACACCCCCCACAAACATAGCCAATCTGGCATAGGAAAAGTAGAATTTAGAATCATCTGGCTGCGTTATTCTTCAGGAACCGCCCGAAAATAAAAAAGGGCGGATAGCCCTTTCGAGCTTCCGCCCTCTTGCGTTTGAATAAAGTCAGCTAAAAGCTGAGATCAGTACCGGCCGCGGCCGCCGCCGAAGCCGCCCCTGCCGCCGCCGCCTCCGCCCGTGCGGGGACGATCGGTCCGGGGCCGGGCCTCGTTGACCGTCAACGGACGGCCCTTGAGGTCCTTGCCGTTCAGGCCGGCGATGGCCTTCTCGGCCTCTTCCTTGTTCGGCATCTCGACGAAGCCGAAACCGCGGCTCTCACCGCTGAACTTGTCCTTGATGATGGCCACAGACGAGACCTCGCCGAACGCCGCGAAAGCGTCGCGCAGATCCTGCTCGGCCGCCGTGCGGGAAATGTTTCCCACGTAGATGTTCATACATCTCTCCTAACAATATTGCCCTTGCCCTGGACGCGGACCCTCTTATTCGGGATCCGTGGTTGCCCCTTGGCCCATGAACGGGGCCCGCGCCCGACCTGCGAATAAAAGGAGAGAGGTATGACCGACCGTTTTGCTGGGGGCCCGTGCCCCTCTGTCCTTTATTCGATGTAAAATAAAAAACCCGGCAACGACCTACTCTCCCACCCAGCTGCCCAGGCAGTACCATCGGCACGAACGGGCTTAACTTCCGTGTTCGGAATGGGAACGGGTGTGGCCCCGCCGTTACAGTCACCGGGATTTAAAATCGGTGTGAATAACCTAGCGGTTGCAAATCCGGGACACGTACCAATTTCAAGAGAAATTGGAACATGTCCCGCTTTTTTGTCTTGATAAACTTTATGGTCAAGCCTCACGGTCTATTAGTACTGGTCAGCTGAACGCATCGCTGCGCTTACACCTCCAGCCTATCAACCTGGTCGTCTACCAGGGACCTTCAGCCCTTGCGGGAGGGAGATCTTATCTTGGGGCGTGCTTCCCGCTTATATGCTTTCAGCGGTTATCACAACCGAACGTAGCTACCCAGCGCTGCCCCTGGCGGGACAACTGGTACACTAGAGGTTCGTCCATCCAGGTCCTTTCGTACTATGGACAGCCCCCCTCAAATCTCCTGCGCCTACCGTGGATAGGGACCGAACTGTCTCGCGACGTTCTAAACCCAGCTCACGTACCTCTTTAACCGGCGAACAGCCGGACCCTTGGGACCCGCTTCAGCCCCAGGATGAGATGAGCCGACATCGAGGTGCCAAACAGTGTCGTCGATGTGAGCTCTTGGACACTATTAGCCTGTTATCCCCGGCGTACCTTTTATCCGTTGAGCGATGGCCCTTCCATACAGGACCACCGGATCACTAAGCCCTGGTTTCCCATCTGCTCGACCCGTCGGCCTCACAGTCAAGCTCCCTTATGCCTTTGCACTCTACGGTTGATTTCCAAACAACCTGAGGGAACCTTTGGGCGCCTCCGTTACATTTTAGGAGGCGACCGCCCCAGTCAAACTACCCACCTAACACTGTTCCTCGCCCCGATCAGGGGCGGAGGTTAGAATCTCAGACCAGGAAGAGTGGTATCTCACCGTTGACTCCACCACGCCCGGAGGCGCGGCTTCAAAGTCTCCCACCTATCCTGCGCATCATGGACCGAAATCCAATGCTAGGATGCAGTTAAGGTGCCGGGGTCTTTCCGTCCAGCGGCAGGTAACCGGCGTCTTCACCGGTACCACAATTTCGCCGAGCCCCTCTTTGAGACAGCGCTCAAGTCGTTACGCCTTTCGTGCGGGTCGGAACTTACCCGACAAGGAATTTCGCTACCTTAGGACCGTTATAGTTACGGCCGCCGTTTACTGGGGCTTCGGTTCACAGCTTCGCCTTGCGGCTAACCGCTTCCCTTAACCTTCCAGCACCGGGCAGGCGTCAGACCCTATACATCGATTTTATGTCTTTGCAGAGTCCTGTGTTTTTATTAAACAGTCGCTAGAGCCATTTCTCTGCGGCCTCCTCGGGCT
>Ga0316628_100000065_pt1:42500-56728 | contig 56728 bp, 43 predicted proteins | sample OWC_Aug_M2_C1_D5_FD_207648 | JGI IMG/M metagenome (GOLD analysis project Ga0316628, IMG submission 207648) | Wetland soil microbial communities from Old Woman Creek delta, Ohio, United States - OWC_Aug_M2_C1_D5_C | ecosystem: Environmental > Terrestrial > Soil > Wetlands | place...
AGCCCTCATCATCGATGGACCCCTCGAGCGGGCCTACCCCGCCGACGCTTCGGCCGTGTCCCTGCTCGAGCTCGTGGCCTGCTTCCGGGACGGCGGGACCCGCGTCCTGCGGCGGCGGGTCAACGCCAGTCCCGCCCAGCCCCTCCTCGAGGACACGGCGGCGGTCGTCTGGGGGCTCGATGCGGCCGCGCCTCTCGTCCGCATCCGGCTCGAATCCGCAGTGGAAGGAGTCCAAGCCTATGAAGCGACGGTCTTTCTCAAGAACCCGGCCCTCGGCAGATCCGGAGCATGAGAGGGGCTCGGCCACAATGACGGTCCTGCTTCTTCTCGTCGTCTTCTCGGGCCTCTGCCTGGCCATGCTCCAGGCCTCGGCCGTGCACCTGAAGATCAACGGCGTGCGCCGCTTCTCCGGGCTCCTCGACTACGCCTCGGAGAACGGGATCAAGCGAGCCTGGTCCGATCTCGCGTCCTGGATCGGAGCCGAGGCGCTCCTCGCCCCGCTCGAGGAGGTCCGGGTCGACGCCATGAGGACCTCGGGCGGGGAAGCGTTCCCGGCCCTCCTCGACGCGGCCCTGGGCTCCCCCTTTCCCCGCTCGCTCGAGGAATCGTTCGAAGGCCTGACCTGGACCAGCCGGGCCGAGTGCGCGTTCGGCGGCCTCGAGGACAGGGGCGGCTACCTCAGGATCACCGCGGCCCTCCGGATCGAGGCTCGAGGCGGCCTGGACGGGATCCGCTCGCGCCGGGTCTCGGTGCTCGAAGGAACCCTGGGGCTTCTCGCGGGACGCCTGCCGTTGGCCGCGGTGCCCTTTTATATAAGAGGAGAGATGTCCGCCGGGGAGAGGTCCGCCTTCCTCGCCGAGAACGGCATCCGCCTGCCTCCGAAGCCCGGAATGCCGATCGCGCCGAGCCTCGTCGTCTCCCCGTCGGGGGTCCTGCCCCCCGACGCCGGGTCGCTCGCGGCCGAAGCGCTGAATATCGGCGTCTTTAGGCCGGGCGACCTCTCCCCGGCCCGGCTGCGCCAGGCGCTCGGCCTCGAGGCCTCGACCGATGCCGTTCCGGACGGCGTCTATCTCATCCGCAACGACCTCGGCCTCGGCGGCGTCTTCGTCCAGGGCGACCTCGACGAGATCGTCCTGGCGGTCCGCGAGGACGCGCAGATCGCCGTCTTTCGCGCGGCCGGGGGCCTCGAATGGCGCCTGGAATGGAGCCCGGCCCGCAGCCGGACGGAATTCTCCTCCCCGGAAGGGACCGCCGCTTACGATCTCGTCCCCCTGCCGATCCTCTTCGTCAACGGCGCGATCCGAGCCTTGGGCGGAGGGGCGGTCGGCCCCGACGGCCGCGTCGAGATGGCCGCCGACGGCGAGACGCCGGCCGTCCTCGACGGCGTCGGGCTGACCATCGTCTCCACGTCCGAGGTGACCATTGCCTCCCATCTCATCCTGGAGGGCGTGCGCTGGCAGAACGGCGTCCCCTACGCCAAGGACTCGACGGCCCAGCTGGTCATCTACGCGTCGGGGCAGGACATCGTCTCCGGCGAGGCCACGCCGGGACGGATCGCCGTCGCCGCCGACGCTCCCGACTCCCTGAAGGTTCAGGCCACGCTGACCGCGGCGGGAAGCGGCTTCGAGATCGAAGGGGCGGGCAAGTCGGTCGAGCTCATGGGCGGCCTGCAGGCCGGAGGCTACCGGGGCAACGGCAGCGGCTTGACCCTTTTTCGCGACGAGCGGGCCGCGGCGGGCGAGTTCCCGGCGCATGGACCGGCCACGGCCGACCCGCAGCTCGCGGTCTATTCGCTCAGGGCCCTGGCCTGGAAGGAGTATTGAATGCGGCCGGGACGCCCGGGCTTCACGGTGATCGAGGCCGCGCTGGTCCTCGCGCTTTGCGGCCTCGTCGCCTGGGGAGCGGTCGGCGCGGCCGGCCGGCTCGCCGCCGGCGTCCGTCTCCGGACGGGCATCTGGCAGGTGACCTCGGGCCTCAACCAAGCCCGTTTCCAGGCCATCCTTTCGGGGGAACCGCGCCGCGTCCGCTTCGCGGCGCCCGGGCTCGTCTTCGAGCGCTACGACGAAGCGTCGGGCGCCTGGCGCGCGTCACGCGCCGTGCCGCTCGACGGCGTCGTCGTCCGGGCCAACAACACGCCGACCTTCCATCCCCAGGGCACGGTCTCCGACCTGGCGACGATCTCTGTTTCGAACGGGAGGGGAAGCTATAGGATCACGGTCGCCATCACGGGCCGGATCAGGACGGTCAGGACCGGCCGGCTTCGGCGCGGGACGGGGCGGCCTTCTTCGGCGGCGGGGCCGGCCGGCGGCCGTCATGGAGGTTCCTCATCAGGCCCAGCACCGTCACCATGCTGGTGTGCTGGAATTCGACGCCCATCTCGTAGACGTTGGCGGCGGCATCCCAGCGGCGCCACTTGACGACGGCCTCGACGCGGAGGATCTCCTCGGTCCGGACGAGATCGATCTCCAGGCGTACAAAAGACCCGATGGCGAACGATTCTGCCGTGTGCAGCCGGGCGCCGCCGATCGACAGATCATAGGTGAAGGCGTCGATGGGAGGATGCCCGTTCGACCCCCTCAGGTCGCCGAGCGGGGTGACCTTCGTCTTGTTCCACTGCTTGAAGCGGCGGTCTTTGCGGGGTTTCATGGCGTCCTGTCTCAGAGGGCTTCGGCTAGGGGACGGTCTTGTCCAAGGGCGCCGGCGGGGCCGGCGAGGCCGCGCCGGTCTCTTTCGGCTCGGTCTCGTGATAGAGGTTCCGCATGATGGCCTGGAGGGTCGCTTCGACGCATTCGCGGAACTCGACGCCGAATTCGTGGGTCTTCAGCTCCTCGTTCCAGCGGCACCAGCGGACGTCGGCGTCGAGGCCGACATATTCTCGGGAGCGGACAAGCTCGAGATGGAGGCGGAGGACGGTGCCGACCGGGAACGGTTCGTCACATTGGATCCGGGCCCCGCCGAGCGACAGGTCCCAGGCGTAGGCATCGATGGGGCAGTGCGGAAGAGGGCCCTGCGCCCCGGAGGCGGACTGGATGATGGCCTTGTTCCATTGCTGGAACCGGCGGTGCTTGCGGCGTTCGATCATGGCAGCACTCCCGTTGGAAGCCGGGGCTCCGTATTCTCAACCATTCTGGAGGGGGTAGCGAGAGGCGGCAATCCCCCCTAGGGGTGAATCCGGCGATGAAATCCCGCCTCCGCGGGCGTCGCGGGGGCCCGCGGCCGGCGTCAGGCGAGCGGCGGGCGCCGGACGGCGTAGAGACCGACGCGTCCCAGGAAACGTCCGCGGAAGAAGCGAAGGACGGCCCTCGGGACGAACGGGACGTAGGCCATCGTATAGCACGTCTTCTCGATCTCGAAACCGCTCTCGCGGAGATGGTAGCGGAGGAGCCATCCGGGAAGCGGCGTGATGTGGCCGTCGGCCTCGGCGTCGAGCGGGTCCTCGAGACGCCGCTTGGTCGGCACGAACAGGTCGAAGCAGCCGGTGGCCAGGAACAGCATCCGGCTCGGGAGAGACGTGATGTTCGGCGTCGTGACCACGGCCAGGCCGCCCGGCCGGAGGAGCCGGTAGATCTCGCGGAGGAAGGCCCGCGGCGACTCCAGGTGCTCGAGGACCTCGACGGCCATGACGAGGTCGAAATCCCCGTCCGGGAGCGGCAGCGGCCGGTTGAGGTCGAGCTTGGCGAAAGGGACTCCCGCTGCCTTGAACTGGGAGCCGTTGATGTCCGCCGCCATCACGTCATGGCCCCGGAGTCTCAAAGCATGGGAAATCGCGCCCTGCCCCGCCCCAAGGTCGAGGGCCCGTCCCGGGCGCTCGGCGTCCGCCAGCCGGAGGGCGATCCGGTGGCAGTCGGCGTAGGCCCGTTCGAGATCGAACACGGGGTCCTTGCGGTTCTTCTTCAAGGCCCATCCTTTCGTTGTCAGAGATATAGTCCGCGCCGGACGGACTTGTCAAGATTCTGTCAAGAAAGGGTCAGAAAACCCTCAAGGACGCGGCAGGCGCCGGATGCGCCGCAGATCCCGGAGCATTCCCCAGGAGCCGCGAACGATCCGGACGCTGCTTGGCCGGGAATCGCGCCAGACGACCGGGATCTCGGCGATCCGCAGGCCCATGGCGCGGGCCTGGACGAGGACCTCGACGTCGAAGCCGAAGCCGGCCGTGCGAAGCCGGGAGAAGACGTCCTTGGCCGCGGCGGCGCGGAAGGCCTTGAAGCCGCATTGGGTGTCGCGGAAGCCCTCGAGGACGAAGAGCCGGACGAGGAGATTGAAGGCCTTGCCCATCCATTCGCGCGGCCGGCGCTGGCGGACGAGGATCCGGGACTCCGGAAGGGCCCGCGAGCCGATGACGACGTCGGCCCCGGCGTCGAGGGCGGCCAGAGCCCTGTCGAGCTCCTCGATGGGCGTCGACAGGTCCGCGTCGCAGAACAGGACGACCTCGCCCGTGGACGCCAAGACGCCTTGGCGGACGGCATACCCCTTGCCGTGGTTCCGGTCGAGGGTGATCGTCCGCAGCGGGACGCCGGCCGTGAACCCGGCCCGCGCCGCTTCGGCCGTCCCGTCCGTGCTCCCGTCGTCGACGAGGATGATCTCCGACGCGTAAGGTTTCGCCGCGAGGAAAGCGCCGATCTCGGCCAGGGTTCGGCCGATCCGCAGCTCCTCGTTCCAGGCGGGGATGACGACGGAGAGAAAAACAGTTCCCTTTTTCGGATCGGTCATGAGGCATGCCGCCGGCGCCGTCATTATAAGAGAAGCCCCCTTGAAATGACAGCCGTCCCGTCAAGAGGGACAGTCCCCACGCGGTCCCTCTTTGGGCGCGGTTCGGACGCTGAATGAGGCCAATCGCGCGGGCCGGATTGACTTTGCCGCGCCGGCGGAGCTATAAGGGTCATACGAGGTCGGGGAAGATGGCTCCCCCTGGGCTGGCCGGACAAACACTCCTTCACTACCGGATCCTCGAGAAGATCGGCGAGGGCGGCATGGGCGCCGTCTACAAGGCCGTCGATACGCATCTCGACCGGCCCGTGGCCGTCAAGGTTCTCCCCGCGGACAAGGTCGCCGACCCCGAGCGAAAGAGCCGCTTCGTCCAGGAGGCCAAGGCCGCTTCGGCCCTCCGCCACCCGAACATCGTCGTCATCCACGACATTACCTCCGACCGCGGACAGGACTTCATCGTCATGGAGCTCATCGAGGGGAAGTCTCTCGACGAGCTCGTCGGCCGCAAGGGGCTCAAGCTCGGCGAGGCCCTCGCTTTCGCCGTCCAGATCGCCGACGGATTGGCCAAGGCCCACGCCGCCGGCATCGTCCACCGCGACCTCAAGCCGACCAACGTCATGGTCACGGCCGACGGCTTGGTCAAGATCCTCGATTTCGGCCTGGCCAAGCTCACCGAGGAGGCGACCGGCCCTGGGGCCGGGCCGACCCTGACCATGGGGCGCGAGGAGAGGCCGCGGACGGAGGAGGGCTACGTCGTCGGCACCGCGGCCTATATGTCGCCCGAGCAGGCGGAAGGGAAAAAAGTCGACGCCCGCTCGGATATCTTTTCCTTCGGGGCGGTCCTCTATGAGATGCTGACCGGGCGCCGGGCCTTCGGCCGCGACAGCCGGATCAAGACCCTGGCCGCCGTCCTCAACGAAGAGCCGAAGCCGGCCTCGTCCGTAAGCGAGGCCGTTCCGCCCGAGCTCGAGCGCATCCTCGCGCGCTGCCTGCGCAAGGACCCGCAGCGCCGGTGGCAGACCATGTCCGACCTCAAGGTCGCCCTGCAGGACATCAAGGACGACTCGGAATCGGGCCGGCTCGAGGCCTCGGCCGCGCCATCCAGGCGGCGGGACCGGCGCCTCTCCCTTCTCATCGCCGGTTTCGCCGTCCTCATCGCCGCGGCGCTCTTCGTCAAGCTCGTTCTGCTCCGGCCCCGGGGACCCGTCGAATACGAGATCATCCCCCTGACCTTCGACAGCGGGATGACGGCAGGGCCGACGGCATCGGCGGATGGGAGTCTCTTGGCTTATTTCTCCGACCGGGAGGGGAACGGCAACCTCGACATCTGGGTCCAGCAGGTGAATGGAGGGCGGCCCCTCCGCCTGACCGACCACCCGGCCGACGATTCGCAGCCGTCGTTCTCGCCCGACGGGTCTCAGATCGCTTTCCGCTCCGAGCGCGACGGCGGCGGCATCTATCTCACCGACGCCCTGGGCGCGGGCGGCGAGCCGAGGAGGATCTGCGACAAGGGCATCATGCCCAAGTTCTCCCCTGACGGCCGGTGGATCGCGTACATCGTCCTTCCCGCGTCCCAGGAGCTCGGCAAGTACAAAGCGTACGTCGTCTCGCCGAAGGGGGGAGAGCCGCGGCAGGTCCTCGGCGGCTTCGTCTTCGGCTTCGTCCCTCAGGGAAGCTCGTTCGTCTGGTCGCCTGACAGCAAGGGCCTTCTGTTCCAGGGACGGCGGGCCGATGACCCCGGGTCCACGGATTGGTGGGTCGCGCCGCTCGACGGGGGGGGGCCGGTCCGGACGCGCGCCATCGAGAATCTTGCCCTGACCACCATCGTTCAGTACCCCGTCGGATGGATCGGCAAGAGCGTCTATTACGTCTCCGGAACGACGATCGAGGGGATCAATATCTCCCGGGCTCACATCGATCCCAAAACCCTGGCGATCACCGGACCCGTGGAGGCGATCACGACCGGGCCGGGCATGAAGATCGGTCTGAGCGCCATGCCGGACGGCCGGATCTTCTTCGGCGAGATGATCGTGGCGATGAACGCCTGGAGCGTCGAGGCCCGGCCCGATGAGGGCCTCGTGGGGGCCAAGCCTCAGAAGGTGACCCGGGACGTCATGCAGAATTTCACGCCCACGGTCTCCCGCGATGGGACCAGAGCCGCGTTCAACGCGTTCGGCGGGGCCCAGGCGGGCCGGATCGAGATCCGGGTCAAGGACCTGAGGACCGGCGAGGAGGTAAAGGTCCCCGTTCAAGGGATGAGCGTCAACCAGGATCCGCGGCTGAGCCCCGACGGCTCGCTCGTGGCCTACATCGATCGTTTCGAAGGGAAGACCAGGACGTTCGTCGCCGCGCCGGGCGTCTCGGCCCCGCGGGCTTTGTGCGAGGGCTGCTCGGTGCTGGGGTTCTTCCCGGGCAACGACTCGGCCCTGGTGAAATACAAGCCCTCCGAGCTCGAGAGGATGGATCTCCGGACGGGCGAACGGAAGGCCCTCCTCTCGACCGACGGGGATACGATCGTGGATGCCGGCCTCTCGCCCGACGGGAACTGGATCGCCTGGCTGGCCGGCGAGCCGGACGGCCGGGCCGCGATCCGGATCGGCCGGGCGGCGTCCGGGTCCGGGTCGGAAGGGGCGATCACCGTCCTTCAAGCCGATTATTATCTCAGCCAGCCGGCTTGGTCGCCCAACGGCCGCTGGCTCTATTATCTGTCCGAAAAGAACGGACGCTGCTCGCTCTTCGTCCGTGAGCTCGATCCACGGACCCAGTTCCCGATCGGCGCGGAGCGAGAAGTCCTCGAGACAACGTCGAGCCGGCTTCTTTTGAACTTTCCCAAGGGCATCGGCCAGATCGGGGTCGCCGCGGACAAGATCGTCTTCGAGGGGAGCACTGAGACCGGGAATATCTATCTGGCCAGACCCAAGAAGCGCTGAAGGCGATCTTGAGCGCGCATTGAAAACCGGCCGGGCGAGGATATAGAATAGGCCTTTCGTCATGAAGGATATGGGGAGGGCTCTGTGAGAAAAGCATCCGTCATTCGTCGGTCGATCTTCGCGCGCCTCGTCCTGGCCTTGGGGCTTGTCCTGGTCCTGGCCGCCCCCGGCCTGCTGGCCCAGGAGCCCTACAAGCTCCCGCCCAAGGAGGTCATCGACATCGTCGACGCGCCGCCGACGCCCTCGGTCTACATGAGCCCGACGGGCGAGGCGATGGCCCTTGTCGAGCGCGAGGCCATGCCGACGATCGCCTACGTCTCCGAGCCCATCCTGAGGATCGCCGGCCTGCGCATCACCCCGTCCTTCAACAGCCGACAGGTCCTGAGCTTCTCCACGGGTCTCTCGATCAAGGACCTGAAGACGGGCTCCCTTCGCCGGGTCACCCTGCCCGAGGGCGTTAAGTTCACGCTCGCGGGACGCGGGGAAGGCGCCTGGTCGCCGGACGGACGGACCATGGTCCTCCTCCGCTACGTCGAGGGCGGCGTCGAGCTCTGGGCCGTGGACGTCGCATCGGCGACCGCCAAGGCCCTGACCCCGGCCATCGTCAACGCCGTCATCGGCGGCGCCGAATGGGCCCCCGACGGCCGGCGCCTCGTCATCGGACTCGTCCCCGACGGCCGCGGCCCGGCCCCGGTCGCGCCGCGCGTGCCCGTCGGCCCCGAGATCCAAGTCGCGGGCGGCAAGGAAGCCAAGGCGGCCACCTACCAGGACCTCAACAAGACCGCCTTCGACGAGCTCCTCTTCGACTATTACGCCACCTCGCAGATGGCCGTCGTCGACGTCGCCTCGGGATCGATCACCAAAATGGGCAAGCCCGGCATCTTCGACTCGGTCGCCGTCTCGCCCGATCAGAGCTATCTCCTCGTCGAGCGGATCAAGAGGCCTTACTCCTATGCCCTTCCGGCCTCCGGCTTCGCCCACTCCGTCGAGATCTGGGACTGGGAGGGCCGGCCGGTCAAGGTCCTGGCCGATCTCCCGAACGAGGAGGGCGTGCCCATCAACGGCGTCCCCATGGGCCCCCGCAACGTCAACTGGATGACCCACAAGGCGGCGACCCTGATCTGGGCCGAAGCCCTCGACGGGGGCGACCCGAAGGCCGAGGCCCCCTACCGCGACCGCTACCTCGCGCTCGACCCTCCCTTCACGGCCGAGCCCCGCGAGGTCCTCAAGCTCAAGGAGCGGGCGGCCGGGCTCAGCTATCTCGCGACGCCCGGGCGGGCCCTGGCCGCACAGAGCGAGTGGAAGCGGAGCTGGCGGACGACGTTCCTCGTCGACCTCGACCATCCCGCCGTCGCGCCGGTCAAGGTCTGGGACCTGGGGACGCGGGACCGCTACAAGGACCCCGGGCGGCCCGTGACCGAGGCCCTCAAGACGGGCGAACGGGTCGTCCTCCAGGACAAGGATTGGATCTACCTCTCCGGGTCGGGCTCGTCGCCCAAGGGCGATCATCCCTTCCTCGACCGGATGAGCCTCAAGACGCTGAAGACGGAGCGGCTCTGGCAGTGCCAGGACCCGGCCTACGAGACTTTCGTCGATTTCGATGGGACGTCGCGGACGCGCTTCATCACCAGCTATGAGACCAAGACCGATCCGCCGAACTATTATCTCTACGACCTCAAGACGAAGAGGCGGACGGCCCTGACCGACTTCAAGGACCCGGCGCCCCAAATGACCGGCGTCCGCAAAGAGCGCATCTCCTACAAGCGGGCCGACGGTGTCGAGCTCAGCGGCACTCTCTACCTGCCGCCGGGATACAAGGACGGCACGCGGCTGCCGGTCGTCGTCTGGGCTTACCCGATGGAATACGACAGCGCCGCGACCGCGGGCCAGGTCCGGGGCTCGGTCAACCGGTTCACATTCTACCGGGGCGCATCGCAGCTCTTGTTCATCACGCAGGGCTACGCCGTCCTCGACAACGCCGAGATGCCGGTCGTCGGGACCCCGGAGACGGTCAACGACACGTTCGTCCAGCAGATCGTTTCCAACGCCGAGGCGGCCATCCGCAAGCTCGACGAGATGGGCATCGGCGACCCCAAGCGGGTCGGCGTCGGCGGCCACAGCTACGGGGCCTTCATGACCGCTAACCTCTTGGCCCACTGCAACTTATTCGCGGCCGGCATCGCCCGGAGCGGGGCCTACAACCGGACCCTGACCCCCTTCGGCTTCCAGAGCGAGCGGCGGACCCTTTGGGAAGCGCCCGAGACCTACGTCAAGATGTCGCCGTTCATGTTCGCCGACAAGATCAAGACGCCGATCCTGCTCATCCACGGCATGGCCGACAACAACTCCGGCACGTTCCCCATCCAATCGGAGCGCCTGTTCGCGGCGCTGAAGGGCTTCGGCGCGACGGCCCGCTTCGTCTATCTGCCGTACGAAAGCCACGGCTACTCGGCCCGCGAATCGGTGCTCGACGTCCTGGCCGAGATGATCGAATGGTTCGACACCTACGTCAAGAACAGAAAGTGAACATCATATTTCCACAAAGTGTGTGCATAACCCTGTGGAAAAGTCTGGATGGGTTTTTTCTAATTGCTTGTCAGGCGCGAACTAATGATAAAATGCACACCGAGTGTGCAACGCGTCACGCGGACCGGAGGAGCGGATGGTGAAGATGCGGCGTCGCGGCCTTGGCCTGATCGTCCTCGTCGCCTGCCTCGCCGCGGCCGGATGCGGCCGGACGCCGGCCAGGACCGGGACCGCCGCGGGGCCGTTGACGATCGTGCTCACCAACGACGACGGCATTGAGGCGCCCGGCATCCTCGCCCTGGCCGAAGCGCTCCGGCCCTTGGGTCAGGTGACTGTCGCCGCGCCCCGGCACCCTCAGAGCGGAACGAGCCACGCCGTCACCTCCACGAGGCCCATCACCGTGCGCGAGAGCGAGCGGGGCGGCCAGCGCTGGATCGCCATCGACGCCGTGCCGGCGACCTGCGTCCGGCTGGCCGTCGAGCAGCTCCTGCCGGCCAAGCCGGACCTCATCATCTCCGGTATCAACATGGGGGAGAACCTGGGGACGGTCACGTTCTACTCGGCCACGGTCGCCGCGGCCAGGGAGGCCGCTTTCCTCGGCGTCCCGGCCATAGCCGTCAACCTGGCCGCGTCTAAGGAGATGGATTACGGGCCGGCGGCGGCGGTCGTCGCGACGATCGTCCGGGCCATCGGACGGGACGGCATCGCCCCAATGACCTTCCTCAACGTCAATGTGCCGGCCGTACCGCGGGAAGAGCTGCGGGGGATCCGCCTCACGCGGCAGGATATGCGGGCCCCGGTCGATCATTTCAAGAAGACGGTGACCCCGGACGGAGCGATCGAATTCTGGCCCCGCTGGGAGCACCTCGAGCCGAACGCCCCGGGCACCGATATCTGGGCCGTCCGAAATGGCTACGTCTCGGTCTCGGTCTTCGGCTTCGACCAGTCGGCCTCCGTCCCGCCGGCGGCGGTCCAGGCCCTCAAGCGTCTCGAATCCCTCCCCCTCAAATAAGAAAGGGCCGGTCCCTTCTTTTTCCGGCCCTCTTTTCTTACCGGGAGAGCAGCCAGCGGACGAACGAATAAACATAGACCGCCAAGAGCACCACGACCACGACGTTGACCGTCTGGTCGATCGACTTCATCAGGGGGACGGCCTGGCGCGTCCGGCGGGTATTGGCCTTGGGCAGGGCATAGAGCAGGGCGATCGCCAGGAGCAGGATCAGCCACTTTCTCATCGCCGGCCATTATCGCCTCAATTCCGGCGACTTTCAATTTGTCCTGCGGCCCAACTCTGCTTGTATCGCACGAATGCAACGGCCGATCAACTCCTGTTTTTCGGGCATGTTCAGGGCGGAAAGAACGGCGATCCTCCTCTTGAGGATAGCCTTCCGGTTTATGCCGGGCTTTTCGAAATCGCCGAAGTAGCCGCATATTCGCTCGACAAAGTTTGAGGGAACAGTCTGATTTTGAGCTCCAATACGCTTCATGGAATCCAGCCACACGCTGTACTCGGCCAACTTCTCGATGAACAAATCCGGTTTCATCAATATGAGATCACTAAGGGTGCTGAAGATCTCCATGGACGGAAGGCCGTAGACTTGGACCATAGCCTTGAATAAAACCTCGACCGCATACCCGTTCCCGCATAACGCTTCACGTCGGACAAGCTCCAAAGGTGTTCTCCATATCCGGCTATGAGGGTCAGGGCGAGGAGACAGTGCCAGAATGATGTCAAATAGATTCTCCCTCGGGACTTCAGAATATAGGTCAAGGACCCTTTTCATATTCTCAGGACTCGGCCTGCGTTGCATCTCCGCGATGACGAATCGGATTCTCGACCCAGGATCGACAAGAGGCCTCTCCTCTTGTCGTTCTGCTCCGGGGGCATCTGGTCCGATCTCCTCGATCTTCCTTTCCAGCACTTCGAGGCATTTGTCCCTGACGAGCCGCAATTCGGGGGCCTCGACCGACCGCAATGCCCCCTCTCTCATCTCCAGCTCATAAGTCGCGCGTGTCTTATTCTCACTCATGATGTCGGGGATAAAGCCGACAGGAAAACCCTTGTTTTTCAGGTACGGGTCCTTCTGTTCTTCATGACAGGCCTTCAAGAAAAGGGCAGGATTCACCCTGATCAACAGGCCCAAGGTTCCTATGATCCACTCGGCTGTCCCGGAGGTCACCGAAAGCGGCCTCCGCCATCCGCTCTCGACGAACCCGAGGAGTCGAATTTCCGATCGGGCCGCATAGATATCCCCCGAGAGCGTTTCTATAATAATGCTCCCAAAGCGCCCAGAAGACGATCTCGTTTTTGGATCCGGTCCGAAGATGTAATCCAGGAGCTCCGTCTTCTCTTCTTCACTCCACTTGCCCGTCGAGATGGAAACAAAGAATTCTGTTGCCGCCTCAGGAGACTGCTCCTTCCAGAGTCTGTCCATGGCGTCTTTCGCCTTCTTCCAACTGGATGAGACCGTCGCCTGGGCATTTTCACGGCCATGAAGTTGGTCAGCGAGTTGAAGAGGAATGAAGGCGAAAAGGAATGTTAGGCCCAATGACGCGAAGGGGGCTCTTAATTTCATATTTCGTCCTTTATCTCAATAATAACCCGTAGCGCCTCACACATCTCGCTCCAATAGCCCTTCGTAGAACTCAGGCGACCCACAGCGGCCCCCGGCGCAACTCAATTCAGGCGACATACAACTGCGACACGGACCTTCGCTGGGCGGGGTCCCGGCAGTCCCATAGGCCGAGCAAGGGCAGGTGTCGGTCATCAGTCTTTGGAGTCCGAGCGCTTCGTCCTCGCCAGGCTCCAATCTATCCAAAAATAAGATACTGCAAAGACCGTGCTCAGAAGAAGTGTGGCCCATGACAGTGAGCCGAACGCGGATTCCTGGGCTCTCGCAGGCTGATAAGCTATCACACAGCCGATCCCATGAATGATGATCGTGATAAAGGGAAAGCCCATCGCCTTCTTCATCGAGGAAAGGCCTGCCGTCAGAAAGAAGAGCCCGCCATAATACAACAATGTGAAAGCGGCAATTCCAGCAAATGTCGGCCAAAGCAACCTCGCCAGAGGAACTCCCCAAGAACAAAATACGACGATCGGATCAACGAGTCCGAAACGGAAAAGGGACAAGATAAGAGAAAGCACGACAAGCGCATAGGCGAGAAATAGCGCAATCCTCTTGATCGTTCTTTTCATCGAGCCCCGAGCTGGGCCCCCTTGATCAATTTGGAGTGCTCCTCAATGGATTCCCTTAGCGCATCGATACAAGCCGTCCTAATCTCGGCATACTTCGGGTCTTTCACGGTCTCTAGCGCCTCCATGCGTGCTTCCAACATATTTATCCTCGCACCGATTTAGGTATTGTAGCCAGAGCCGGCAAAGCATATCGGACAACCTTTTCCCACGAAATGTATCACTCATTGTCGGCGTCCTTAATGCTTATGACAAGGTTTCTCGAGTATTCCCGTCCCGTTCTGCCAGGCCACCAACTCTTGGGACGACGAAGGTGCTCTCTTGAAGATTCAAACACAGTCATATGGGCCATCGCAAGAGCGGCTTCCCAGATATTCAAATAAGAAAGGACCTGGTCTTCGCAAAATGGAAGGCCTGCCGTTTTGCGAAGACCAGGTCCCTTCTTTTCGGTCCGTTCTTCTTTCCTTACCGGGAGAGCAGCCAGCGAACGAACGAATAAACATAGACCGCCAAGAGCACCACGACCACGACGTTGACCGTCTGGTCGATCGACTTCATCAGGGGGACGGCCTGGCGCGTCCGGCGGGTATTGGCCTTGGGCAGAGCGTAGAGCAGGGCGATCGCCAGGAGCAGGATCAGCCACTTTCTCATCGCCCGCCATTATCGCCTCAATTCGGACCAGATACAACTCCGACGGTGGACCTTCCTCCACGCGGCGACGTCGAACTGGCAAAGGAATCACCCCCCCCCTAAAATACTGCCTCTATATCAATAGCGGACATCCGTTGACAGTACCATCGTTAACCGCTGGGGCAATAATTTTAATACTGATCCGTTCTGTGTCCTCTTCTCATAGAAACCGTCGGCGC
>Ga0316628_100000066_pt1 | contig 56193 bp, 75 predicted proteins | sample OWC_Aug_M2_C1_D5_FD_207648 | JGI IMG/M metagenome (GOLD analysis project Ga0316628, IMG submission 207648) | Wetland soil microbial communities from Old Woman Creek delta, Ohio, United States - OWC_Aug_M2_C1_D5_C | ecosystem: Environmental > Terrestrial > Soil > Wetlands | place: USA: Ohio...
ACGCCAGCGCGCTCTTGACTTCCTCGGGCTTGTAGTTGCTGTCGTGGGCAACCTTCAAGAAGTCCTCCACGAAAGGCTTGTCGTTGTCGCCTATGACGAGGCCGTTGGGGAGCGAGAGGTCGTAGCCTTTGGGGTCTTCGGGGATTCCGTTGTCGGCTCGCCACGCTTTAAGCTCTTCGGGTGTGGCATCAGGCTTGAGGGCAGTCTTGAGCGATCCACTGGCGATTTTGTCTTGCGCGGCGATGAGCGCGTCAATCGCTGCTTCTGGGGAAGCGTAGCGTTCGAGACGTTTGACCCTTTTCTCATCGCCTCGGGCGCTGCGGGTACGCCAATCTTCGGGCCACGCTCCCGGCTTCTCTGCGGGTTCGACTTCGCCTGCCTTGTTTGCCGGCGCTGCTGCCGCTTGTTCATTCGGTTTGTCCTCCGGGGGGGTAGCCGGTTTCGCTTCAACCGGAGCAGGTTTTGCTTCAGCCGCAGCGGGTGCCGCAGCTTGGTCGTTGGTTGTCGCTGGCGTGCCGGCTTCAACAGCCGGGGTGCCGTCAGTTTGTTCAGCCATTTTGTGATGCCTTTCTAAAGATGCTGGGGTTGAGTTTCAGGAGCTTCACCACTTGCCGGCCTACGTGCCGGCGACCTTCAGCGAACGCCGTTTGGCGATCCCCTTCGGGTTGGTATGTCATGGCATACGTCATGCACGCTTCATTGACGAGCCATGTCAAAAATCGTTTCTGTTGATCGGGGGTGGCCTCCCCCTTCTCCAACGCTTGCGCCGCCGATACGACGGGCAGCGTGTAGTCGCATGCGAGATAGAAGGGGGGCTTCTTGATTTGACCCATGTTATTTTCCTGCTTGTCTGAGTAGGTGGGTCATCATGTAGCAGAAGGGTTCCCCACCCGAAGACAATGGCGCGATCCCCACTCGCTCGAAGATCATAAAGATCAGATGACTCAATTCATGGGCGAGAATAGGCGTCTTCATTCCTTGTGCCCACAAAAGGTAAATAACGGAACCATCCTTACTGTGTTGCCCATACGCGCAGTACCCATCCGTGCCGTCTTCAAGATCGCACTTCTGGTTGAAGAGAGCGGAGTATGCCTTGAGAAAATCCTTGCGGGATTTCGCCAAGAACGCGCGACCGGGGTAGGGTGTGATCGACAACTCTTTGAGCTTCATATCACACCCCCCGCCCCACCTACGCCCACCGTGGGCGAGGCTTCCTTCAGCGTCTTGGCCACCATCGCCCCTTGCTGCGCCAGCGCCAGTTGATCCGCCAGCGCTTGCTTCTCCTGTTGTTGCTTGAGCAGTTCAGCCACCGTGCCCTCGTCGCGTATCCAGTCGTTCGGGATAACCGCGCTGAGTACGTCGCGGGTCGCCTTCTGCCCATCCACCAGATACGCGATGGACGGATCGAGTTGGACAGCGGTAGCGATGATCTGTTGCGCTTCCATGAACTGCGAAGCCTTGATCTTTTCCACGGCCTCGTGCAGCGGTGACTCGAAGGTGAAGTCGAATTCTTGCTCCGACAGTTCGGGCGGAATTGACCGGCGCGCTTCGGGCGAGTTGTGAATGATGAGGTCGAACGTGCCTTCGGCCAATTGGCCGTTGTAGTCCGTCTCCATCGGCTCGAACAGCGGCAGCGCGTTGCGGATGAATTCCTGAATGCGCTGGCCCACTTCGTAGGCCGTCATATCGCGCCCAGCCACGGGCGGCAGATTGAGCTTCGACAGGTAGAAGGCGTCGGCCATCTGCGCGCGCAAATCCTGCATGGTTTCCAAGCCGAGTTGGATACCCGCCTTATCCACCATCTGCACCGCGCGCAGTACCTCGCCCAGCCGCTCGTCATACTCGGCGTCGGCGTAGGTAATGCCGCCCGCAAACAGGCTGATGTCGCCCCTGATCGCTTCCTGCACCGCGATCATCGGGGGCGTGACGGCTTTCTCGCCGGCTTCCAGCAGGATCGTTGTGATTTCTTGCAACAGGCGCGCGTCGGGCAGCGCCGCGATGACGGCGGGGCTGTGGGCATACTGCGAGCCGCTGACGGTACTCCATCGCGGGACCGCATACCCGAGCGACCATTGGCCTGTCGCTTCCATGATCGTCTTGTGCTGGATGTCGATGTAGCACGAGACGAAAGGCTGACGCAGTTTCGTGCCGCCCATCGAAATGAACTGCTCCACCGGCATGACACAGTGATAGACCTCGACCTCCTCGTAGAACTTGTCATTCGCATACTTGTCCTTGAGGTCTTGGTGGATGGTCTTCGGCCACAGTTGCATGAGCGTGTCGATGGTCGGCTTCCACTTGCGGTACAGGGTATCGACCTTGCCCGTGTAGTCTTCCATCCATGCGCAGTCGCGCAAGTGCCAGCAGCGGTACAACACGCCATTGAACTCGCGGTTCATTTCGTAGCTGATGACGCACTGCCCAAACGATGCGAAGTCGTGGTCGCCTTCCTTGGTCGCGCGCACGAAGCCCGAGCGGGTATCATACATCGCATTCCGAATGAATTTGCTCATCCACTCGAACCACTGCTTTGCCCTCGTGCTTTCCTTCTCAGGCCGGCGCGACCGCATCTTCAACCATTCCTTCGCAGTCGGTCGCGTCATGGACGTGATGGCGTTGCCCAAGTCGCGCCGCACCATGATTGGGTAGCTGGTCGTGAGGTTGCGCGCCATGTCTGCGCCAAGATTGTGGCAGGTTGTGAAGTCCGCGCGCTCGGGATAGAAGTTGTCCGCAACCTCTTGCCAGTACGACAGCAACGAGCCTCGTTTCTCGAATAGCTCGTCGCCCTGCTTGATGATGCGTTCAACATATTCCATGATCTTAGCCCAGCGTGTCCGAATCGCCGCTCGTCAGGATCGTGGATTGACGCCCGCCGCGTTGCTGCGCCTTCTGCATGACCGCCTTTTTCTTGGCAGCAGCAGCCGGCGTCTCGGGGGTCGCCATCGGAGTCGGAGCCGGTGCCGGTGCGGCCGTAGCGGCAGGCGCAGCGGGTGTCGGGGTCGCAGGGACCGGAGCCGGGGGCGGCGCGACAACGATTTGGGGGGCGGGGGCAGAGCCGCCGCCAAAGATACTGGATATTGCTCTCGCTACACCACCCATGATTACTTCCTCCTAAGTTGAGCCATTTGGGCAGACCGCCCAAGTAGGACCGCAGGTTTGCGTTGCACGTTACTTGCTTTGAACCCACCTTGCAAATTCTCTTGCTTAATTCCCCTCGTGTATGCCATGACCACGGCATCCCCTTCGTCTGTGCTGCGGCCTAGTCGCTTGCAGACATCTTCCTTGCTTTCTACCTCGATCATCTTGCTGTCGGGTTTATAGGTTGAAGCGCAAAGATCGGAAAGTAATGTTGCACTGGGGGGCAACATAATCGTACTCCCCCCCGGTTGGCCGGGGTCGAGTGCTTCCCTGAACTTCCAGATCGCTTGCGTGCGCGCATTCTTGAACCGCAGCCGCCCGCTCATGTCCTTGCCCATCCCCGCAGCCGCGCCCTTGTAGCCTCGCGGGTTGATGCTGTTGTCGGACAGTTGCTCGTACATGCTGGAACCGTACCCGCCGCCAAGATCAACGATGACCTCCGCACCGTCGCGCCTGTGCATCATCACAATGCCGGCGCAGTAGCGGCCCGCCGTCTCCATCGGGATCGTCTTCGCTTCCACGCGGATGATGGGGGCGTACCAGCCGCCATGCCTACAGGCGATGATCATCGGGTCATTGCCGCCCCCTGACGCATCGACGCCCATCGCGCACATAGGGATGCCGTCAGGCGGGTTCTTCGTCCATCGTTCCTGCGCCGCGCGCACCCAAGCGGTCGGGATCGTCTGATATGCCCGGTCCCGCAGCCCAAGATCAAACCGGCCATTACGATACGCCTCGCGCAACTCTTCAGGCAGCGCTGCGAGCGCGGCTGCATAGTTGGTTGCTGCAAGGTCGGGGTTGTCGGCCAACTCCGCAGGGATGAACGTGCGCGACAGCGCAACGATATACTCGCCGCCAATCAGATGCGGGCCGGGTCCATCGACTTCAATCTCTTTGCCATTCTCGCCGGTCGTGTAGTAGCGCAACTCCCCGGGCTTGGCCGGGTTCGGATGCGTCGGGTCCAGCCACGCGGCCCAGCGCTTTAGCACCCATAGCCCTTCGGGTCGTGTCGGCGGGTTGCCTGCGGCCACCACGCGGCAACGCTGGCCCGGTCGTGTCGATCTGTTCCAGCCTATGATGAACGTGTATTGCGTCTCGGTGAAGTCGGACACTTCATCGAAGCAGATCAGATCGTGCGGGGAGCCTTTGAACTTCTGCTTGTCTTCCTCAAGCTGGCACCCGCTCATTTCGATGTTGTGACCGGGCAAGCGCCAGATGCCCTGCTGCCCACTCCATCCATCGCGGTTGCCGACTATCTCGGCTGTGCGTTCGATCAGGCCCAGCGCTTCCTTGTTGGTGCGCCGCAAGATCAGCGATCGCTCATGCTCAGTGAGTGCAAGCCCTATCTCTAGGTCCGTCTTCCCACCCCCCGCCTGCCCGCCGTAGAAAATCTCATCCGCGAGGCTGAGGAACGCGGTTGTCTGCGGGCCGGGGTTGGGGAGCCATAGACGCTTGCCGATGACTTTGTGCGCCTTGGCCCGCAGCGCCTCTATCTCATCGGGCGACATGCCGCCCAATGCCGCGAGCATTTCGGGTATGCGGGCTTGCTCAATCGCCGGCATGGTAGGGCTGCGCGACATGGCCGCGCTCGCAGTCGAGTTGATAGGCGAGGATGCGAATCAACGTCTGATACCACTCGGGATCATTGCGCCCCTTCTGTTCCTTGATGTCGTAGCGGATGCGATCCGTATCGATCATCGCGCATCCTTGCTTGACTGGGGGCGCAATGCGTGGCTGGGGATCAGGCTGCGCACCGTAGGCGATCTGCCCGACGATGCACACGATGAACCAGAAGGCAACCACAGCCGCGCCGATGTACTTCGCTTTCCACGACATTGACATGATGAGCAGACGCCCCCTTGACGGGGGCGCCTTGGGTTAGATACCGGGCTTAGAAGGCATCGCCATCTGCGCCACGGTTCGCACTGACGGCCACGTAGTCGATGTCGAGATTGACCGCAGCCGTGCCGTCCGTGTTGGAGACGAGGACCACAGGCGTCAGGTCGGTCGCGGCAGTGACAGCGGCAGTCATCGCCGTGCCGACTTGCTTGCCATCCTTGAAGAACGAGGCAACACCGGCAGCCGAGACTTCGACACGCAGGGTCGTGTAGGCATCCGCCACGGGGGCGGCAGTGATGACTTGCGTGGTTGCGTCCGTGTCGGCCGCCACGCCGACGAGGAAAAACGTGTCAGTCGCCGCGCCGGTATCGAACATGAACCCGACAGCATCGGATGCGTTGGTCGTGATACCGTCCGCCGTCTGGCTGGCAATGACCGGAGCTTCGATGGTCACCAGATCGGTGAAGCCGACGAATAAATAGGCCGTGGTGATGCGCGACACCTTGATGCGGGCTTGCATGGCGAGTCCGCCGTTGCTGGCTTGCCACGCAAGGGCAGAAGTGATGCCGGCCGCGTCAGGCAGTACGACAGCGTTGCCATCGTCGTTACCGGACACGATGCGCAGCACGCCGCCGATGCCGCCCGCGAGGATGGTTTCGGTGGCATCGACATCGGTTTCGACAGCGTTCCATTGGCCGCTCAAGGTCGGGCCGAAGAAATCGTCGAAGAGGGCGACGGTGGAGGGGCTGGAATAGTCGATCTGCGAACCATTGTCGCCGGCCCGAAACCCCTTCTTGGCGAGCAGCTTGCCGCTGTGGTCGGTGCCCACAAAGCGGCTGTCGAGAGACTGAAGAATGCGAGACATGGTATTTCCTTTCGTTGTGTGCCCGAAGGCGTTATATGCCAATTGCTTGGCGTTATGTGAATGAACGACTACGCAAGCTCACTGCCGTCGCTCGGGGCAGGTTCATCTACAAAAATGAAGGGTTGCGGCTCATCCTCGCCGGCTATGGCCGGCACATCCGGCGCAGGTTGCTGGCTTTGGCCGGCATGCTGCAAGCCAAGAGCCAAGGCGAAGGCCAACTCACGAGCGACGACGGTAGGCGATTCCTCAACCTTGAACGTCTCGCCTTCCGCGTTGGCAAGCTCTAGCCGTTGCTTTGCAGCGTACTTCTTGCTGTTGGCTTCGAGCAGCTTGCCTAGCAGGCTATCGCTGTATTCCTTGATCTTGCCCACCTTGACGCCGCCTTGATATACAGGCTTGTGGGTGCCCTCAACGGCACGGGCGAAGGCGGCGGCCTCAAGTACGTCCGCAAATTGAGCCAAGGCCAGTTCCCAGCGCGCCCTGAGGCCGGGATTCCTCTTGCGCTGGCTCATCAGCCACGCGTAGTTGAGTTGCGCCAGCTTCGACGCCTTGGTCGCGTTGCCATAGTGGGACAGATCGTCGAAGAAGATGTTGAGACGATCCTCTATCTGGCGAAGGTGTTCGGGCAACGCAGTCGGCAGGGTGTAGTCGATCTTTTCCATAGCGAGGCCATTGGGCCATAGTCGCAATTGGTGCGCAACCTTTGAAGGGGAGCAACCCCGGTTTGGCGCGGCGCTCCGTTTTCGGCCTGATTGTGTTCGTGCAAGAAATTACAAAGGTTCTTCTACGCTCATACATTCCCCTCCCCCGGTTACCCCGTTTCTCCTATAGAGAGGGAGAAACGGGGTTATGAACCGGGATGGTAGGGCGCGCTACTCCTGGGATCAACCGGGATCAACCGGGATCAACCGGGCCAAAAAAGCGCTTAATGGAATCAATAACTTAGAAACCCTACCCCGGTTATGTCTATCATCTGTCATCAACCGGGATCAACCGGGCCGTTTCTCACCCGTCATATTTTGACCCTTACCCCGGTTGATACCCTCAACCGGGATTAAGCATTCTCTAATATACCACCTATAACATATTGATTCTGCTCACTTTGCAAAGAATTACACACTTTCACTTGTCATTTGTTGCCTATTATTTAAGCTCCATTGTCATATCTGTAATTTATTACAAAACGCCCTGAGTCCATAGATTTGTAAAACTTTACAATAGAAAACTTCGATTGGAACTATCGCTGGATAGTCTAGTCTGACGTATTGAACAGGCCCGAGGAAGGCGAAAGCGCCAAGGGCCAAGAATTAGGAAGCACCGATCAACCAATAGTAGGAGAGCAACATGAGATTCCAACCAGCATTCGATATATGGGCGGTTCCGGTTGATCTGCTGAAGCATGCCCAGCCGGGGCAGCACATATATGCAGGGGAACGCAGCCATCGCGGGCGCTTCCTCGGTGTGAAGCAAAGCGGCGTGGTCGTGGTTGCGTGGCGTCAGAATGCACGCAGCAGCGGCAACGCTACCGAATACCATCGCACCCTGCGCAACTACGCGCTGGGGCACTAGGAGACTGACATGAGAGACTTACCCATTCTGAGCGCCAAGTATTCCCTCTACTCGCTGCGCTTTGTTGAAGGCCGCGACACTATCACGTATGTCGATTTGGCAAAAGCCGAATACGAAGCCCGCATCGCCGAAGCGAGGGCGCGAGGCGTCGAGGACTTCGAGATTCGTTTGACCTACACGCCGAAGGATTGAGCCATGAAAAAGCACTACCACATCGAAGGCCGGCAGGTTGCACGGCGCAGAGGTGGCATGTATTGCACCGTCCGCATCTTCCACAACGGCGGGCTACTCGTTACGTTGCCCATGATCTACGGCTGCGGCAGCTACATCGTGCAGCGTGCCGGCGAATGGCTAGCCGAACATGGGCACCCGGCGCTGAAGGAACGCTATGAGAATGGCTTCCTGAAGCATCACTACTTCATCTATCTGCGCGAGACGCTGCTATGCAGCGTGAGCATCATCACTGTTGCGCGAGAGCGCGATCTTTAGGAGTAGATCATGACACCAGAATTGAAAGCCTTTGCGAAGACCATCGAGCGCCTGATTACCGAAGCCGGTGTAAAGCTGCCCTCTAACAAAGCCCGTCAGCTTGAGCAATGCCTTATACTCGGGTACTTGCACGGCGCCAAGGATGCCGGCAAGGAACAACCGTACCTCACTATCCTTGCTTCGTGTGGTCGCCGTCTGACCGATGAGGCAAGGCGCGCGGAGAGAGAAGAGGCACAAAAGGAAGCGCAATGACCACCCGGCTAACCAAGCCAGTCTCTCGCGTCTCGGGTGAAGTGATTCGAGACGCGGGCAAGTTCCGGCAACTCGTGGTGACGATCTACCCGAACGGGTTGATAGGCTTGCGCCCGCAGGGCACGAGGCGCGAGGAAACGCTGTCTATCCCTTGGGTGTATCTGCGGGCCGTAGAGGCTCGCGTGCTGCGCGAGAAGGAAGCCAAGCGCAAGGCGAAGGGCAAGCGGTAATGATCGAGCTATGCCTAGTCAGTGACCTGACCAATCGACTGTATGGCCGGCTCTATCTCGAATTAATTTTGTGGCTGTGGGCGAACTCTCTGCCCATGAGCCGGTCAAACGTGAAACAGTGGTTCCGATTAACAGCTATCAGAGGATTATGACCATGACCAAGACCGAACAGCAAGTGCTGCGCAACATCATCGCGCGGCTCAATAGGCCCAACTGCGGGTGTTATAACTCCGACAGCGTAGCGGGCACCGTAGCCATAGCCAATGACCATGGCGTTGAGTGCGTGGCCCGTATCTACCTCGATACGTGGATCATCCCGGCGCTGGAATACCTGCTCCCCGGCAACGACCCCGGCAACCCCCTCAACAAGGTGCGTGACCCTGATCTAGCCCGTCGCCTTTCACGGTAGGAGAATGACATGACAATTGCTTACAAACTGCTGACGCAGGAAATGACTTCACACGGCGGGACGAAATGGGAAATTGGCGTTCCTGTTAGTGCCAAGGAAGAGGGCACCAAACTCTGTTCGGGGCAGGTGTTGCACCAATATGCCTCGCCCGAACAAGCGGTGCTATTCAACCCCATCCATGCCAGCTATGAGAATCCGCGGCTGTTTAAGATTCAATGTTCCGGCGTTGCCGCGGACGACGGCCTGAAACAAGGCGCGAAGGTACAAACGTTGCTGGAAGAATTACCCCTGCCTGAAATCACGACAACGCAACGGGTTGCCTTCGGCATTCTCTGCGCACTTGAAGTGTATGAAGCGCCGGCCTTCATTAGCTGGGCCGAAAAGTGGTTGAGTGGGGAAGATCGTAGCCGTTCTTCCGCCAACGCCGCCAACGCCGCCGCCTACGCCGCCTACGCCGACGCCAACGCCGCCTACGCCGCCGCCTACGCCGCCGCCGCCAACGCCGCCTACGCCGCCGCCAACGCCGCCGCCTACGCCGCCAACGCCGCCTACGCCGCCGACGCCAACGCCGCCTACGCCGCCAACGCCGCCTACGCCGCCGACGCCAACGCCGCCTACGCCGCCGCCTACGCCGCCGCCTACGCCGCCGCCAACGCCGACGCCAACGCCGCCGCCGGCAAGAAAATCGATTTTCAAGCGATCTGGAACAAGGCGAAGGAAATATCATGAGACACATTCGACAAGAGTATAACCAATGCTCACTGGCCGCACTGTGCCAGATCGACCCATCGCTGAACTATGCCGCCTTGGCGAGAGAGTTTGCGCAGAGCGTCGATACGGCCCCGATGGGCGGGCGGAGGATGGCGCAGGTTTATTTCTTCGAGCGAATCGCCCCCGGCTATGCAAAGGCCATGAAGCGGTACTACGACGCGAGCGCCGGCAAAGGATTGCAGGAACTTCAAGGCCGGGACGACGAGCCTGATCTGCGCGGCAAGGGCCTTCTGTTCGTCAAGTTCGACAAGGGATGCCACGTGCTCAGCTATGAAGATGGACTGGTGCTGGACTCCGCGATAGACGGGCATGAGCCGATAGACTGGCGGGACTACCGGGTTATCCACGGGGCGACGTTGCTGGAAGTCGTACCCGCCGAAACAATCAAAGGAGAATGACATGCTGAAGATACAAACATCATTTGACGCATGTGCGTGCATCGAAGGTTTCGACGGTCAAGAGCATGACGACAAAGACATGATCGCCGCCTTTCAATTCCTGATCGACAACGGCGATGCGTGGAGGCTGCAAGGCTTCTACGGACGCGCAGCGCGCGACCTGATCGAGCAGGGCTACTGCCACGCGGCGGGACATTCGGAGCGCTAGGAGGGTATCATGGCCGCTTACGCTTACCCTTCCGGGTACAACATGGTGCTGTACCGGCCGAAGGAATTCCGCAAGCTCGCGCAAAAAACGGCGAGGCTTCTGGTGCGCTTGATGGCGCACACAGGCGCGACCGCCATAGCCGTGCGCGGTAAGAGCGGCGTTGCGATGGGATTCGCGGCATCCATGTTCGCGGGCCTTCCAATAGTGACGGTGCGCAAGCCCGGAGAGTCCTCACACGGAGAGACAATCGAAGGTCCGAGGATTGACCTTGTGCGGTATCTTATCCTCGACGACTTCGTGAGCAGCGGGCACACTATCAGGAGGATAGAATCCGAGTTAAACGAGCACGCCGACAACCTAGACGAGGATCGCCCGGTATGCGTCGGCGTGGTAGAGTACCATGCGGACTCCGAAAACCGGACATGGACTCTACCAAGCAGCGGCATGGTTCGTGTTTTCAACATCAACCGCCCGTCCGACTGGAAGGGCATTAAGAGGTAATCATCATGCGACTCACAATGAATATTCCGGATCGCTGGGCCATCATTAGCGCCGAACTGGCGACGGCGGACAGCTATGAGAATCAGAAGCGCACGGAGTATCTGCGCGCGGCACTCGAACAGGATGGCCATCACGCAATGCCGGTGCTGGGCTGCTACGAGGGGGTGAAGGAACATTCTTTCTTCGTGCCCGACATCTATGCATGGAAGGCTGAAGGGTACGGCGCACGCTTCGAGCAAAAGGCCGTACTCACGCATCAAGGCTTGACGATCTTGGGGTCTAACAGGCATCCCCCGCTGCCCATCGAAAAGGTTATCCTGTCGCCGTTCCGGCCTAAAGGCGACTGGACCCTGCTGCAAAGCTGCGGCCTGTATCTCAAAGTCATCTTCGAGGGAGAGGCACCATGACATTCAAATTTCAACTCGGGCAGCGCGTTACCGTGGTCGGCGGCGAACGGTCGCCCTACGTGGAAATGGTGCTGAACAAGTTTGGCAACCCGATAGGCAAGACTGGCTTCGTCATGCAGCGCCGCTCATCGGCGCATGGCGTAACGGCCAACTGGTACCATCTCGACTGTTTCGACGCATGGCTGCACGAGCGCGTGCTGACGGTTGCGCAGCTGGTGCCGGTGGGACTCAGCACATGGGGCGACTTCCGCCAAGTCATGCACGAAGCCGGCGAGGAGTTGGACCCCAGCAAGAAACCCATTTACATGGAAGGGAAGTAACCATGACCCGCACATATACGGCTTGCCGGCACGCGATCTGCCGCTTCTGCCTGTTGGATATTGAGGGCTTCGCCCCGTATCGCAAAGGCGAATGGATGGACAGGGGGCGCTGCTATAGCTGCCCCGATGGGAAGCGCAAGCATGCCCCTGTTCTTTCTTACCGGAGCTAATCATGCGCTACATCAAAGTCACATTCTCCGATGGCAACTATCTACATACCGGCATCAACGGCACCGACGAGGAAATCAAGCGGTACTACATCGGCAATCTTTTCACGGTATCCGGCAAACGAGTCAAGGCCGTCGCCGTGGAGTTTCAGGAATAGGGCACCATCATGGCAAAAGTATATCTGCGGCTAGGTGACGACGATCTTGACTTCGCCCAGCAATACCCCAGCGTCAAGCAAGCAACGACGGCATATCAGCGTATGGCCGTCGATTACCTGCCATTCAAGATCAAGGGGGAGTTGTACTTCCCCGCACCCGGCGACGTGCTGAACGAGCAACCCGACATCGTGCTGTCACTCGACGATGATTACAACGTAATATCGAAGGGAGCATGACAATGAAATACGACGGCATGATCGCGGTTATTCAAGCCGCGAAAGAAGGAAAGACCATTCAGGCTCGTGGGGCTTCTGGTTGTTGGATGGATACCGCCATTCCTGTTTTTGACTTCGCACGTTTTGACTACCGCGTCAAGCCCAGCGAACCGAAGGCGTACTTCCGGGCGATCTTCTCGAATCGGCGGGGGCATGGCGTGTGCATTAGCTCCATGCTGTTCAGGAACGAGGCGGAGGCCGTGCGCTGGTGCGGCGTCGTCGCCCAGTATATCAAGCTGGATATGGACAACCCCATCTATCTCACGGATGAAGAGGCCAAATGAATATGTTCGCTACAGGCATTCAACGGAACCACATCGTGCTGACACTCGACGACAGCTACAACGTAATATCGAAAGGGGCGTGATATGCACAAAGAGTACGCAGAAAATCTGGAATTTCAGCTTGCCCAGCTTCGGAAAGAGCGGCAGACCATGCTAGACGCCCTCGAATACATAGCCACGTCGTACCCCGAGACGGGCGAGGGGGCGGTCCTGTCAGGAATCGCCCGCGAAGCAATCAACAAGGCGGCGAACTCATGAAACGCACGGCAGCAGATGAGGCCCGCAGGTACTACACCTACACCCGGAGCGCGGCATATCCGGGCAAGGTGCGGGACCGGGGCGGGCTTACACTGGGGCAGGCGCAGACAAGGTGCGCCGACTTCAACCACAACCGGACGGTCGCGCAATCGTTGCGCGGTATCGTCATGGATTTTTCTCGGGAGTAGATCATGGGCAAGGTCACTCTAGCCGAACAACGCGCGCATGACATCATCGACTACTTTCGGGGGTGGCCGGGGGAGAAACAAATATTGGGCGATTTCCTTATGTTGGATACCGCGTTGGCGGTAGGCGAGGGGAAACGCAAAGGGGAGATTGGCCGGCGTGCGATGTATAAGCGGTGCCATGTTCTGTTCGCTCGCAGGCCGTTAGTCTTTCGCGTTCTTGAGCTAAGAATGGAGGAAAAAACATGACCAAGAAGCTATTGAAGAAACGGCGCAAGGCATGGCGCAAGATGTGGCGCGCAATCCAGCCCAAATAGGGCACGATCCTACCCAAAAGAGAAGCCCCCAATCTGGGGCTTTCTCGTTATGACGTTACCCTATACTAATTTCAGGGCTAGGGCTGCGTGATCCTGATCTGATTCACGTTGAAGGATGTGCCAGTTGAGTAGAGCGTCAGGGTGTGGGGACCGGGGGTAAGTGTGATGCCATGCACCCCCGTCCATGAGAAACGGCACCAATTGCCTGTGTTGGGTGCCGACAGCGTGCCCGTGACGTTGGTGCTATCCACGTTGATGTGGTACGCCCCGCTGGCCCCCTTGCTCGCCACCCGAAGCTCTAGGCTGTAGTCCGCCTGCGTCGGCACCATGATGTCGTACTTGAGCCACTCCCCGTTGCGGAAGTCATTGACGACATATCTGCCGCCAAGAGGATCGCAGGACTTGATGGTATCCACGCCTTCAACGGTGCGGTACGCGGCCCCGGAGTTGGCCGTCGTCAGATCATGGTACCCGATACCTTCGCCGCCGTTGTTGTAGCTCTCGGCTTCGATGACAGCGGGCACCGTGACCCCGAACCCGGTGAAGACGGCAGAGACGACAGGCTTGCGCGGCAAGGGCACCGTATTGACGGAGGGTGGCGGGGGCGTGAGCGGGTCCGTGGTCGTGCTCCAAGTCGAGCCGGTCCAGAGTTGGTACGCCCCCAAGATGTCCTTCACGTAGATCGTAGCGGAGTGGTACAACACATAGACGATATCCTGCGTGTAGCCGGCCGGCACCCCGTTCTTGTAGGCGGAGCCTGACACGAGCGTCCAGATGTTGAGGGCACTATCGACAAGCTGCGACTCTGCGGGGATCGTGGCATTGTTGGCCGACTCTGTGGGGGGTACCGGGATCGGGTTGGTCGTGCTGGTCCATGCCGTGCCTGTCCAGTAGAACCAAGCATTCGACGTGTTCTCGTAATAGACCGTCGAGTTGTGGTAGTAGAGTTGCGACAGGCTGGTCGTGCTGGTCGTGACGCCATTGCGATAGCCGACACCCCCGACTACCATCCAGATATTTCCCTGCGAGTCGTTGATCTGCGACTCGGATGGGATGCTCGCGCCTTCCGCAGAGGTTGCCAGCGGGATCGGGCTGGTCGTGTTCGTCCAGCCGGTACCGTTCCACTTGAACCAACCGCCGATGTTGTTTGCATAGAAGATATCGGTGGCGTCCCAATAGACGACGGTGACATTGGCTGTGTAGTTTGCGGCGATGCCGTTCTTATAGACCGCACTAGCCGAAACCGTCCAGACATTCGCAGCGTTGTCGGTGATCGACGCAGCGGGCGGAATCGACGTGCCCGCAGAGGAGGGGGGCGGCGGGGGTGGCGGGGGTGGGGGAGGGGGCGGCGCAGGATCGGAAGCGGCTATCCAGTCCGTGCCGTTCCACGACCACCAATAAAGCGCGCTGTTCTGTTGATATATGGTATTTCCGTACCAGCCCAGCAAGATGACGTTCGCGCTGTACCCTGCGGCAACAGCGTTCTTATAGACCACGCCGGCCACCACGGTCCAGATGTCGCCATTATTATCCACGATCTGCGAGGCGTCCGGTATCGTCGTGCCATCGGCGGAAGTGGCGGGCGGTGGGGTAACGGGGCGGGGATCGGCTGACGCATCCCATACGGAAGTCGTCGTGTTCCACACCTTCCACGTACCGACGTTGTTCTCTTGGTAGAGGGCGGCGCTGTACCACAGTAGCAGGACGACGTTGGATGTGCTGGTATCGGGCGTGCCGTTCTTGGCGATGACCCCGCCGCTCACCGTCCATACGTCATGGCTCGCATCGACCAACTGCGTTTCGGATGGGATGGTGGAGTTGTCGGCCGAAGTCGGCAGCACGGTGATCGGGTCTGCGGCTGTTACCCAAGCCGAACCGTTCCACGAGTGCCATGCGTCCGTGTTGTCTTTGTAATAGACCGTGCTGGCGCTGTAGTAGATCAGCGCGACGGTAGTGGAGGAATCGGCAGAGACGCTTGCCTGCGTCGGACCACGTATGGTGCGGTCATAATAGATGACGCTCGAAGTCCCGTAGGCACCATGGTAGTTCGGCAGTTTGAGATAGGCGCCATAGTTCTGGTACAGGTTTGGGCCGGTACGGTTGAGAATCTGCACGCCGTTCAGCCATACCGTCGTGATCCCGGTGGCGGTGTAAGACCATTTAGTGTGCATCACAAAGTCATACCACTTGTTCTTTGTGATGGTGGCGGAACCGTAGGGATCGCTGAGCGAGAAGTTGTATCGCCCCGGCCCGTCTGTTTGCGGGGCACCGGAACCGCCATAGACGCGGCCCATCAGCCCTTCGGAACAGACTTGGATCATGAAGTTCGGCTGGGTATCGCCCGAGTAGTTGCTGTGCCATTCCGGGCCGACAGACTGACACGCCTGCCCCGTCGTCGGAATGTGGAAGCCGTCAGGGAAATAGACCGACGATGCCCACCACATATCCGCGCCTTCGTAATCCACGTAGTTGAAACTCAGATCGCAGCGTTCCCATGTTCCGCTACCTGCGATGTTCGTATCGCCCGATAGCGTAGTGAGCGAAAGGGCATAACTCCCCGAGCGGGGGGTGGCGACTAGCGCGGCGCGGCTGCTGTTCTTGCATTGAAGCGTCGTGCTGGGTGGGGTAACGCTGGTGGCGCTCTCGTAGTCGCCAAACCATGTCGCGTTGGCTGGGTTGAACGTGCTGGTCGTCGTCGCTACGTTGTCTTTGTAGATGATACCGTCCGTGCCCAGCGTCCAGACCGCTCCGTTCGTGTCGGTAATCTGCGTGGCGGGGGGTATAGCCGTACCGTTCGGGGATTCGCTCAGCGGGGGCGGCGGGGGCGGGGGCGGGGGTGTGGTGAGGTAGGCATTGACACCGAATTGCATCGGGTCCGCGCCAGTTTCAGCGGCGCCAATGTCCGGGGCGGTCCCGAGGTAGCCGTCGTTGAAGTTTGCTATCACAACGCCGGCATTGTATCCGGGGCTGTTGGTGGCTTGCTGATACAGCCCACCACTCTCGCTCGCCCATCCGTTGTTTGTGGCATAGACCGGTGCCGAGCTTGTCTTGCCGTGCGTCTCGCCACTGATCGACGTGGCGTTGGTCATGTCGTAATCGAGGTCGTTGTTCGTGCCGGCTTGCTGTATAGGACTCGTGCCGTTGTTCTTCCATGTATGGAAGATATTGTTTCGGGATACTGTCTGTTGGAATAGCTGCGTGGTACCGGTGCCCGAGATACCCCAGCCCCCACCTAGCCCGTAGGTAGCGCCACCCCCTGTTGCCTGAAGCATAGTGTTGTGGAAGATATAGCGTCGGCCGGGGCCGCAAGAGCCGTTGTAATTGGGGCCGTCCGAGCAATTGGAAATCGTGCCCGACTTGGCTAGACCTTGCCGGTCATCGGAGTCAAGGGACACGCCGTAGTATTCGCGGCTGCGGTTGAAGACATTGCGGAAAACGTAAGTTGGGCCTATGACGATAGGCGTGGTAGATATGGCCGGGTTGGTCTTGTCAAAGTAGTTGGCATAGATGCGAACATTCTGCCCGCCGCCATCGGCCTCGACCCCATCATCCATCACGTTCTTGATGATGTTCCCATAAATGTCGGAGTCCTTGCCGGGAGAGCCGTACTTGGAAAAGTTCTCACCCCCCGTGATTCCGTCGTTGAAGTAGTGATCGGTAGTCGTCGTTTCACTTGAGTAGATTTCGTTGTAGCGGATGACGTTGTTGCCGTTACATTCCTGAATCATGATGCCAGCCGGCCCCCATGGGTGGCTGACGGACCAACTCACGGAGCCGTATCGGGCGTCGTGAATCTTGTTGCGCTGGATGGTGATCTTGTTCGTGGCGTTGGTGATCGGGCCATAGCCGCCACCATCGGTGATGACGCCACTCGAATTGACCTCGCACATCGACGCCACCCCAGCGTCGAGTTCTCCTACCCCGACTCCGAATGCCCCCGGCACTTGCCCCCACCCGCTGATGTCGTTGCCCTCGATGATAACATCATGCACTTGGGGCCCTAGATTGATGCCGTTTATCTGTGCCCCCTTGAGCGTCAAGCCTCGTATGATGATGTAATTCGCAGTGACGTTGATGTTGTACTGCGCGGCGTTGGCTACGTCGATGGTCGCCGGCCCAGTGTAGAGGATGTAGCCATCGGCGGCGCCGCTGGCGGTGATGTTCAGTTGGGTGGATCGGTCGGTAACGGGGATCGTCTGCGCAATGGGTAGGCTACTGGGGTCGGTCCATGTGCTTTGCGTAATGGCGGCGGGGTACGTGCCCGTGGTGACGCCCATCTGAAAGTCATATGACGTTCCCGAGGCCAATCCGACGACGCTGCCTCGGCATTGGCTGACGCGGGCGTCGTACCACATAGAGAGGGCGTTGTTCCAAACGCTGTCGGCAGTCTTCTTGTACTGCACGATGCACCCGGCGCTGCCGGGGTTGGACGGCGGGGTCCAGTAAAGCCCCATGTTCTCGTATGTTGGGACGGCGGTACAGTCTTGCCCGACTGTGCAGGCCGCAGATGCGACGGAAGAGACGAGGAAAGCGACTAGACCTATCAGCCAGTTTTTCATAGGGCACCTGTGGGAAGCATAGCGGGAAGAGGATACTGCCGTCGTCTTAAAAAGGAAAGCCCCCTTGCGGGGGCGCCGGCAACATAGACTCGTTTCATGGCTTGGCCCCCCAACATACTCCACCCGGTATTGGCTCCCACGGGTATGGGGTAGTGGCGAAAAATACTTTTCCCGGTTGTGGCGCGATGTCGGATCGCTCCGCATCGATTTCCCGTTGCAGCAGGGCGAGCGCACGCCACGCCACCTTGGCGCTATGTCGCTGACCGTCCGTGTCTCGCGTGCCGCGCTCAACGAAGTGGCGCATCAAAGCGTCGGCCTCGTCTTGGCTCTTGCTCTTGTCCCAATACAGAGGTTGCCCCGGCATGTGCTGCTGGTTGCCGGCCATTGAGCATTCGGCCACGGCGGCGAGCGCGTCAGGGAAGTAGTCGATGCAGCCGGTGGCGATGGGCACCGCCTTGCGGGCCTTGGCGTCGGTGGGTAGGCTCATCGCGTCACCTTGATTTCGATGATCGAGGTAAGGAAGCCGTAAAGGAAGTGCCATATCCCCCCGTAGATATAGTCGATTCGGGCCTGAAGGAACAGATCGCGGAGACGTTGAACCTCGTACTGGCTGGCATAGTAATAACGGACAGAGATTTTCATTTGATGGTTCCTTTCATGAGACGCTAAGGTGGGTGGATTCGGTCGTGACTTCGATGATCTTGCAACCGCCATACTCTTTGTACCCGTGGTCGCCATAGATGAAGAGGCTACGGGCTTGGCAGTATTCGCGGAGTTCCCCCATCAGCCGATAGCCGATGTAGAGCGTCGTCGGGTAGCGCTGGTGGCGCTTGAAGTGGTCGTCGATCTTCTGCATGATTCTGTCATGTATGCTCATATCATTCCTCGGTTTTCACAGCAATCTTGATCATCCCTTGTTCTCGAACGAGCTTACCGCGATTGACCAGACCCTTCAGGGCGGTCTTGACGGATTCGTCTTGAGTGTGCCTGCCCTTGGCGGGGGGCATGGCCGTCTTGGTCGCCTCTATCAACTCGGCTTCCTGTATGAAATCCGCTCCGACTTCCATCATGTCGAGTACGGATTGCCATACGATTTTTTCGTTATCCCCAAGGGGCTTTTCGTTGCGGCGAATCTCTTTGGCCGTCGTCAGCGTGTGTTCGACGATGCAAGAGGTTATGTCTTCGCCATCCTCATCCCGTCCTAGTGTGATCGGCAGCAACTTGAAGCCGAAGTCGATCTTGTCGGGTCCGTCCTTCAGCTTCGATACCGTAAGCGCCCGGTCGTCTTCAGCCCGAATGACTTCAAACTCCGCATCTGCGTTGCCCAACAAACCGGACCAGCCGCGCGCTCCCTTGCTGGAATCCTTGCCGCAGTGGTGGATCAGCATAACCGGGCAGCGACATGTGCGGCTCAGTCCTTGGCAATGCACCAGCAGCTTACCCACGTCCTCGCTACTGTTCTCGTTGCCCCCGGCCATGACTTGCGCCATCGTATCAACGACGATCAACTCCACATCGCCCGCAGCCTTGATCTGCCGCGCGACTTCCTTTACCGTCTCTTTGTCGAGAAAGTTAGGGGCGACAGGTATGACGATTATATCCAGATCAGAGGGTTTGATACCGTGCTGCCAGCAGTAGGCTTGGAAGCGCAGGCGTGCGCCGCCGACACCTTCCGCGATGATGTAGGCGCAGCGGCCCTTGATGACCTTGCGGTTGCGCCACGGTACCCCACGGGCAAGGCACCCCATCATGTCAATCGCCATAAAGGACTTACCGCTGCTCGGTGCGCCGTACATGACGATGACTTGCGCGTCGGGCAGCACACCCTTGATGAGCCACTTCATCGGCGGGGCGACGATAAACTCCGCGATGGTCTGCGGCGCATACTTCGAGTCGGACTTCGGTGGCGCTTCTTTGGGGGTCTCTTTGTCGAGGTCGTCGAACTCGCCCGATACATCCGGCGCCCAGCCGTGTTCGGCGGCTAGTCTAAGGATTGTACGGTCGGTGATTGGTTTGTCCCGAGAGTCGTCAATGTACGGCCACACCCGGTTATCAAGAAACTCCGCATCGTACTTTGAAGAACGTGCTGAAAATTCGTGGGCAAGGGCAAGGCCGTCTGGTGATCCTCCTGTCGCGTAGTGAATTCCAAAAATGACATCGCGCCACATGTCGTAATCAAGATCGTCGGCATCACAGTTGGGTATCGCATTGAGGGCGCCTTGCAAGGTTTTGAATTCGGTGGGAGTGTCGGTGCGCTCGGCAACAGGAGGACGGGGCACGACGGTAACGACGCCGCTGGTCGGCCACGGGATCGTGGCGATGGCTTCCTTGGCGAGCGGCTGGAAGTGTTCATCCAGCGGCACGCTCTTCCCCGCCAGAGGCAGTATGAATTGGTTGCCGTTGTGACCGGGAGCGACATGATCCTGCTTCGGGAAGATTTCAATCTCATGATGCTGCACCCCGCCCGCGCCATTCTTGTAGCCGATGGCTTCGAGTGCGGAGTTCATGAAGTGCCGAACGCTGTAGGCGTCTTGCGGCTCATCCCACAGCAAGAACAGGTGCATACCGTTGCCGCCCGAGGAGCGGAAGGGTACGATTTGTGCGCCTTCGGCGGACAGTGCCTCGCTCAACTGTTCGGCCACAGCGGCAAGGTCGTTCCACGATACCTCGCCCTTGTGGCTGTCCAGATCATAGAGTCCCAGCCGTGTCGTGCTTTCCCCTTCCTTGATCGGGCAGCAGCCGCGAGGCATGCCGCCGTCAAGGTGAGTTGCCATGCGCGCCTTCGTCAGCGGCTCCGTCGTCCAGCGCGACCCGTCAGCCAGCTTGATAGCTGTTATGTCGAGCCGAACACGGGAGAGGATCGGGCGAAGAGGCTCGATCAGCGGGTGATCGGTTTGTTTGGGCATCTAAGCTCCCGTGGTCGAGAGCTTATTGGGAAAAGTCGTAAGGCGTCAGGGCCTTCGTGATCTGTCCGAAGGACGCAGTAATGAGCAGGGAAGTACCGTCGTCGGCGATGACTTCCGCCCCCTCCGGGTGTGGATACACGAAGCGAACGGCCTCGAAATTCACGAGGACTTCGGTGCGACCGGGGCAGTTATCCTTCGTGGCTTTGAAGAAGAGAGCCATGCTTTACTCCTGTGTGGGTTGCGGGATGTGGGCGACGTAGTACGGAGTCGTGTGTTCTTGCAATTCCAATTGCAAGTGGTCCATTAGCGCGGCCAGCGTGTCTTCTTGCGCAACCAGCCTTCTGCGGAGGCAAGTGACCTCGCTCTTAAGGGATTCGACTTCGCTTCGCAATTTCAGGGTTTCACTTCCAAACATTTGTCATATCTCCACAGTGTTGAACGAACGGGCACTTCTTGCAAGTGTCCGACAGAGTTTGTCGACGAACGGCCCCCCCGCTGGCCTTCTCGATGCGAACGGCGAACTCGGCGGTGATCGCCACCTTGCCTTGAGTCTTGTAGCCGTGAGCCGCGAGACGCAGCGCATCGACAGAAGACCCAGCGCGCATGGCGAAGGCTTTCCGCTCGTCTTGCGACAACGAATTTAGGTAGGTCAGTAGGGGGTTTTTCATGGTACATCCTTGATCGAGAGCGCGAGCATACACCTAAAGCGTAGCCGGTGCAACAGGTTACTCCTGACTGAGATTCCAGAGGAACATGGCGAAATTGGCGACATCAACTTCCTGTCCATGCACGTCGGCAATGCGGAACATTTCCTGCGCCATGGCAGTTTCGTGTTTGGGGTTGTCCCACTCGCGCCAGCCCTTCACGGCCTTGGAGCAGAGCTTCGCTTTCATATCCTTGGCAAACGCATCGACGCATTCGCACAGGACGCGGCACTCGGCTATCTCGCGCTGCGGCCCTTCGAGGGTACGGGGTACTGAGAATTTCATTGTCATTTTCCTGAAATATAGTGACGGCGAAGATGCTCGCATTGATATTCGAGGTTCTTGATGTGTTCTGCATAGCTGTTGGCAATGTCCTGCCAGCGAGACATCGACAGGTATAGGTCTTTAGCGTTGTCTTCGGCTTCCTTGGTGAGATATACCTGCCTGTTGAGTCGCGCTTCGAGGTAGTTGATCCATGCTTTCTGGATTTCGTTGTCTTTCTTCAGATCGGCGTAGGTGGGGCCGAGAGTGCCGTAGCGGGCACCGATGCAGGGCGGCATGCCGACTTTGCGCGGCGGTGGAGCGAATGAGGTAGGGCCTATGTTGCCGTGCAGAGGAGGGCACGGATGTAAGTACGCGGCGGCGTTGGCTTCCGGCGATGTGTCGGCCAAGTCTGTAAGGGTAATCGCCTTTGCAACCATATCCCCGAGCGCAGCACGATAGAGGGGGTCTTCCGGTTTGTTCATGATAGTGTCCTTTTAGTTCAGCGGCTCGAAGGGAACCGGCTTGATGATGCGCGGGCGGGATGCAAACTGCATTGCCCAGCGCGCGGTGACTCCGTGCTTGGCATTGACGAATAGCAGCCATTGCTCGGGCGGCACGGGGATGAAGCGGAACTGTTTGCCGTACTGAGTGTAGCCGCAGAGGCAACCGTTGGCGAAGGTGTTGTCGATTTCCATGCGCGTGTGGAAGTGGCCCAGCAGGATGTAGTCGAGCGTCGTGCCCAGCGCGGCATAGTACTCGGTCAGCTTCTTTGCGCCTCGGGCTATCGGCGCCGCCGTGCCCACAAATCCGCGACCGCCTCCCGTTCCGATACGGTCGCCGTGCGTAGCCAAGAACGTATAGCCCAGCACGTTGAAGAGGGCGTCGCCCGACTCGGGCGTCCAGAAGGTGACGTTCTCGTTGCTCTCGAACGCCATTTCGAGCATGTATGCGGAAAGCGTATCGAAATTGCGAGCCGCATTCTCTTTGCTATGCGGCTGCACAGTGTCGCGCCCGTGGTTGCCGGGGTTGGTGATCGTCCAGACATGACCGAATTCCTGTTGAAGTTGATGGATGCCCCAGCGTTCCATCTTGACCAACTCGCGCACGGCGGGCTGTGCCTTGAGGTCGTTGGTTTCCTTGAGGTCGTGGATGTCGCCTGCCACGAGGTCGCCGTTGCGCAGGTAGATGATGCCGGGATATTGCGGGGTGACGGTGCCCATGAAGTTGTGGGCCAGCGATATGGTCTTCTCGATCATGTGGCGGTAGCGCTGCGCCGCGATGTTCTTGTTGAAGGCGTTGATGCCGTCGAGTTCTTCGGCCTTGACATACTCGCCCAAGTGGAAGTCCGAGAAGTCAAGGATCGGAACCTGCGTATCGGCGTGGCAATCGGCCACCTTCGGGAGCCAGTCGGGCGGCGTAGTATCTTGTTGCGCTAGTCCGAACACCGTCGCCCGCAGATCGTCGGCAGTGTTGAGCGCTCGCGTCTGCCGGCGCACAGTCGCACGCAATTCTTGAATCTCGTCGGCCGCACGTTGGGCCGCGCGCCTGTCGATGTCGGGCTTGTCCTTCACTGAGGGTACTTCAAGCCCGAGGCGCTGCATGCGGTTCTGGAAAGTCGGGCGGCTGATGCCCAGCATGATCGCAGCCTTGACTTGGTTGTAGCCGCTGGCTTCCCATGCGTCCTTGGTGCGCTTGATTTCATGCGGGGTAAGTTGCGTTCCAGACATTTCTTTTTTCCTTTGCGTTTGTCATTTTGACGACAGGTTCTGTGGGCGGGCTGGTGTCTCGGTATCCTCGTTTTTTGTAGAACCCGACGGCATCACTCTCGGCCAGAAGGGTGATGGGCAACCCTCTCTTTTCAAGATGGGACATCAGGGTGGAACCGGCCCGGTAGCGGGCGGGAGCGATGGACCCGAGATAGCTGACATGGATGTAGTCGCGGAAAGGCAAGTAGGCTACCGCCGCAAGCGGGTTCCCGTTGTCGTCGTACATGACATAGACCTGTTGCTCGGGGTAGCTTTTGACCGCGAGGATCAGCATGTTCAATGCCGCCTTGTTGAAGAGGGTAGGGTCTAGCTTACGAAGTTCAACCAGCAAAGCGTTGCGGCGCTTGTGGCTCTTGAGGTATTCGATCATGCGGCTATGGGTTCTTCAGGTGGCAGCACGCTATCGGGATCGACGCGGAAGGCTTCGACCGTCTTGGCGGCATGCTGCGGGGGATCGTCCTTGGAGATTCGCGCCTTGTGCGTGATGCGCCGATTGTGGTAGCGCGTCCAGAGGTCACCTTCGATGAGGACGAGGTAGCGGGGATGCAAGAGGGGAACGAAGTCCATCATTAGTCGTTACCCGCCAGCTTGCACATCCGAGTGTGGGCCTCGTCGAAGCCTTTAACGAAATGGGATACGACGAACTCGTGGTCCCAGTCGTAAAGCGAAACGACATACCCACCTTCGGAGGGTTCGATGACGGCCTTGCCGGCGGGGCCAACACAACTGAATGGGGGAAGATCGTAACGAGTAGCCATGATTCAGCACTCCTGATTTGCGTGACGCCCCGGACTGTAGCCGAGACTACCACCCGTGTCAAGAAAAATATTTTCTCGAAACCCCTTGACTTGTACTTTTCACTACGCTAACCTGCGAAGCGTTTTCCGATCAACCCACAGGAGTTCAGCATGCTCTACCAGACAACCACCCCGATACTCGACCCGGACTTGGCCGCAGTCAAGGAAGAACTGCTCGCCTTCCTGAAGCAACGCGATGTGCAACTCATCGGCAACATGGCGGGCGTCGTGTTCATTGGCCCAGCGCATCCCGGCGCCAATGTTCCGACCTTCCTGTCGATCACGGACTGAATCATGAAGCGCGATCCACGCTTCGAGGCACCGAAGCCACAGGCGACCAACAAGTACGCGAAGTGCGGCGAGGATGAGACGACGGAGTTGTTGATGGTGGCCGCAGAGATTCGCGCGGTGCTGGCGAAGCATGGTATGGTCTTCGATGACCGGAGCGCCATCCGATACGCCAATCGTCGTGACCCTAGCATCTTCGTGGATAAGGAATGATCATGCACAGCCTCGAAACCATCCATCGTCTGAATGCAGAAGCAATCGATCTGCATGTCATCGACACGCTCGCCCGCAAGCAACAGTTGCAGGCGGCAATGAATGCGGCAATCCCGCAGAAACCCGAAGCGCTCAAACTTGCCACAAGCGAGGTCGAGAGCGACATCAGATAAAGTTTGCCCCCCTGTAATCCGGCGCAGAGAAGTAAGAGACGAGCGTCCTCCGAACCTCGCCGTCAATCAGGGGGCTTTTTTGAGGGCACTATATCCTTCGTGGATCGCCGGCACTGCCGGCGCCCTCAACAAAGCCTTTCATCAACAACCACAGAAGGACAACATCATGCTTGAAGAGAAAGTCGAAGCGCTTACCACCGCCGTCAATGCCCTGACCAAAGCCCTCGAAAACCAGACCGCCACGATTTCCAGCATGCTCGCTGCCGGCGCCACCGCCAAGGCTTGCGCCGGTTCCTGCAAGGGTGATGCCCCGCAGGAGGGGGCGGCGAAGACCACGGGAAAGTCTGTCCAGACGGAGAAGTCTGCGGCTACCCGAACTACTGCAACCAAGACCGCTGCTGCCGAGACGAAGGCCGCAAGCTCCGAGGCGATTGACTTCGCGGAGCAAATCCAAAAGCCCATCGTCAAGCTCGCCGGCTCCGGGCACAAGACCGAAGCGCTGATGATCCTCAAGGAATGCGGCAACGCGCCCAAGGCTTCGGAAATGGACGCCAAGTTCTACGCCAAGGCCGTCGAACTGATCGCGGCGACGAACGCCAAGATCGAAAGCGAAGGGAGCATCGCGTGAGAACGGACTACCAAGCCTTCAAGCGCGCGAAGGCCATGATGTCCGCAGTCTTCGCGGCGATGAACTCGCCCAACTCGATGGAGGAGTTGGCGAAGATCGGCCCATATAAGTCGCGCGGCAAGGGCCGGAACAAGCCGTTCATAAAGTCGTGCCTGTCTCGTGCGGCCAACCACACCGGCCATACCTACCCGCACGACAGCGACCGCGAACGCGAGCGCCGGCAACGTCAAGCCTTTGCGCGAGAAGTCAAGGCGTGGAAGGGGCTGGCCTTCAAGGGGGTGTCCGAATGAGCCAACATGCCAAACTCATGGCTCCGTCCGCTGCCGAGAAGTGGTCGAATTGTGCCGGCGCCCCCGCGATGGAAGAGGGCATCCCCGACGAGAGCAGCATCGAAGCCGACGAGGGTTCGGCTGCTCACTTCTTGGGGGCAATCTGCCTGAACAAGAACCAAGACCCGGTGGCTTTCATTCGCAAGGAAATTCTTGTCGGGCATCATGAGGCATCGGACTCGGACTTCGCGGTCTTCGCCGAAGAAGTCACGGACCTGCAACGCGCGGAGCTATCCGTTCGCCATACATTCATAGTCGATGAAGGCATGGTGTCCGCCGTGCGCAAGTACGTGCAGCGCACGCAGAAGGCGGCGGAAGGCGGCGAGTTGATGATCGAGCGCAAGCTGGACATCAGCATGATTACCGGCGAGGAAGGGGCTAGTGGTACGGGCGATGCGGTCATCATTCTCCCCGGAGAGTTGCAAGTCCGCGACCTCAAGTATGGTGTTGGCATCCGCGTGTTCGCGCCCAACAACAAGCAACTCCTGATCTACGTGCTGGCTGCGTACCACGAGTTCAGTCCGTTCGCGGACTTCGAGCGCGTCCGCATCGTCATCCACCAGCCGCGCATCAGCGCCGAACCTGACGAGTGGGTCATCACCGTCGATGAACTTCTTGAGTTCGAGAAGGAAATCATGGGCCGCGCGGCGGATGTTCGGATCGCCTACGAGTTCCGGGCCAACTGGGTGGATACCCCGAATCTTCAGTACCTCTCCCCCGGCGCGGAACAATGCCGCTGGTGCAGGGCCAAGGACAACGGCAAGTGCCCCGCGTTCGACAAGGCGGCGATGGAAGCAGTCGTCGGTGCCTTTGAGAATCTGGACGCAGACGCCACGCCCGAGACGGCGATCAAGGAAGCTACCGCCGTCGTAGCGGTGTCGGAAGATGCTGCCGTACTATCAGCCAAGTTCCTGTCCGTGCCGCTGGTGAAGATGTGGTGCGATACCGTAGAGAAGCGGGCGTCTGCGGTGGCTCTGTCAGGCATCAAGCTGCCGGGGTTGAAGGTTGTGCAAGGCCGCGAGGGCAACCGCGCATGGGGCGACCCTGCCGCAGTCGAAGCCGAACTCAAGGCGAAGCGGCTGAAGCAGGACGATATGTACGACAAGAAGTTGATCGGCCCCGCTACCGCCGAGAAGCGCTTCGGTGAAGGCGGCACGATGTCGAACCCGAAACTCTGGACGAAACTTCAGACGCTCATCACGCGCGCTGCCGGCGCAAAGTCCTTGGTCCCCGAGTCAGACCGCCGCCCCGAAGTTGATACGAACGTCGCCGCTCAATTCGAGAACTTGGACGACGGTAGCGAACTGGCATAAGGACAAAGACATGTTACACAAATCTGACAATCTCATCGAACGGACGGCACGGCGCTACGGCGGAAGGTCCATCACCGAACATGTTCGGCGGGAGACGTGGTGGTTGTTCTGGATCATCCCTCTGTATTCGCGCGACACGAATCTCTCCATCAACTAAGAGAAAAACACCATGCTCCCCGTTGCAACACTTCTTCCGCCTCGTGCGCGTGCGATCCTCATCGCTGCGGCTACCACGCACAAGATCGCGGAAATCAATGCCGCGATCTACGCGGTGAAAAAGCTGTACCCTCAATTCTTCCGGTAAAGGAACCAACCATGACGCAAAAAGTAACCCTCCGCAATGTTCGCCAATCCTTTATGGACTACTTCGTCGCCAAGGAATTCAAGACCGGCGACGGTAAGCCGCGCTTCAATAGCACGGTCATTGTCGAACCCGGCAGCGACAACGACAAGGCCATCAGGGCGGCGATCAGCGCCGAAATGAAGGAAGTCTTCGGTGACAAGGCCAAGTCGTACTACGACTCGTTCAAGGGCAACAGCCAGAAGTGCGCCTACTATGACGGCACGCCGATTGCCGATATGAAGGGCGACTCCTACGAGGACTATCGCGGCAAGATGATTCTTGCGGCACATACCAAGGTGCGCCCCACCGTCATCGACCGCGACAAGACCCCGCTCACTGTCGCCGATGGCAAGCCGTATTCCGGCTGCTATGTCAATCTCATCGTGGAAATCTACGGGCAGAAGGGCGAGAACCCCGGCCTACGCGCTTCGTTCAGCGGCGCCCAATTCGTGAAGGACGGCAAGGCGTTCGGCGGTGGCCGTGCTGCGGACCCGAACGAGTTCGAGGACTTGGGCATGGACGAAGGCGGCGGTAGCACCGATAGCGACTTCGACATCGGCTGATCCAACAGTCGCTATTCTGTAGCCCCGTGACAGGGGGCTATGTAATAGTGGGGGCGGGAAGCTCCTAGTGTTACCAACCTTCGACTGGCCTCGAAGTAATGGACCCGGATGGCAAAGCGGCTGTGCCCACGAGAATAGCTTCACCGCCGCTGCGCGCAACGTGTTTTCCTGCCAGCAATCATAATGACACGGAATCCGGGTAATCGGCCAGCATCATCTAACAGGAGTACGAAATGAAAACGCTAGCGCAATACCAAAAAGGCATGCCCCCAGAAGTAAAGGCCAAACACGATGCTATGACGGCGGCCCGCGCACGCCACGAAGAAGCATTGCTTCGCAACGAGAGCCTAAAGTGCGCGTACTTCGGTAATGATTGCCCGATGCGAGGACCGGACGGGCTTATGCAAGCGTCTAATAATTTCGAGGAACGGGCAAACTATTTCAAGCTGCTTGCTGAGTCGAAGGAATGATCGAGTTCGAGAAGCTGTGGTTCGACACGGAGACGTATTCCGAGGTACCTATCGAACACGGCACTTACAAGTACGCGGAGAACGCCGAGGTCATGACGTACCAATACGCCATAGACGACGGCCCCGCGTATGTGATCGACTTGACGGAAGGCCACCCCATCGATTTGGAGTTGCTGGAATATCTGCTGAATAGCGCGGAAATCGTCGAAGCCCACAATGCCATGTTCGACAGGAACGTCCTGCGACTTGGCAATCTCAAGATCGACATACCCATCAAGAAGTGGCGCTGCTCGATGGTCAAGGCGCTGGCCCACGGCCTGCCCGGTAGCCTCGATAAACTGTGCGGCATTCTCAACGTACCGCAAGACCTCGCCAAGGTCAAAGATGGGCGCCGGCTTATCCATCTGTTCTGCAAGCCGCGCCCCAAGAACATGAAGTTGCGCCGCGCAACGCGCGAGTCGCACCCCCTCGATTGGGAAATGTTCCTTGAATATGGACGCATGGACATCCCCTCTATGCGCGCGGTGTCGAACCTGCTACCGTCGTGGAACTACGGCGAAGTCGGGGCCGGGGCCAAGGAACGCGACCTCTGGTTCCTCGATCAAGAAATGAACGACCGTGGCGTGCCCATCGACTTGGACTTGGTACAGGCCGCTATCCGCGCCACTGACGACGAACAGGCCCGCCTCAAGAAGCGGGTGCAGGTAGCCACCCGCGATCAGGTGGATGCGGCAACCCAGCGCGACAAGTTGATCGAGTTCATCTTCGCGGAGTACGGTATCGGTCTTGCCGATATGACGAAGGCCACCATCACCAAGATGCTGGACCGCGACGATCTGGACCCCGAGTTGGTGGAGTTGTTGCGCATGCGGCAACAGGCCAGCAAGTCCAGCACGGCCAAGTATAAGACCTTCGCCAATGCCGTCAATAAGGACGGTAAGCTGCGCGGCATGATTCAGTTCGACGGCGCCAGCCGCACGCGCAGGGATGCAGGCCGCAAGCCGCAGTTGCAGAATCTCGCCAGTCGCGGGCTGTTGAAACAGAAGCAGATCGAGATAGGCATCGAAGCCATGTTGGCCGGCTGCGAAGAAATTGTCTTTGATGACGTGATGTTACTGACGGCCAGCACGATACGCTCGGTCATCGTGCCCGGTGCCGGCAAGAAACTCGTTGTGCCCGACTTGGCGAACATCGAAGGGCGTGGCCTCGCATGGGAAGCCGGCGAGGAATGGAAGCTGCAAGCGTTCCGCGATTACGACACGCTGCTAGGCGCCGATGGCAAGTGGCATACCGGGCCGGAAATCTACGACGCGATCCTGCGGCGCGAACCGATTGAGATACCGCTTGACGACGAGGGCGAACCTACGCGCTTCGGTCCTGACCTCTACAAGCTGGCGTATGCCAAGGCGATGCGTATCGCCGTGGGGGAAGTGACGAAGGACGAGCGCAAGATCGGGAAGGTCATGGAGTTGGGGCTTGGCTACATGGGCGGCATCCATGCCTTCGTGACGTTCGCGCTGGTCTATCAACTCGACCTTGAAGAAATGGCGAAGCGTGCATGGGACGCGATCCCGAACGACATGATCCTCGAAGCCACCGACTTCGTGGCGTGGCTCGAAGACAAAGGCGGTAGCTGGCCGATGTCTCGTAAAGCTGTGATCGTTTGCGAATCGTTCAAGCGCATGTGGCGCGCGGCACACCCGAAGACGGTGGCCCTCGCCAAGAACATGGAAGAGAACTGGGTGCTGGCGACGGAGAATCCCGGCGAGACATTCAAGTACGGCAAGTTCCAATTCCGCCGCGACAACGCATGGACACGCATCAAGTTGCCGAGTGGCCGGTTCCTATGCTACCCGCATCCAAAGGTGGAGGGCGGCGAGTTGTCCTTCTTGGGGTTGAACCAATACTCACACCAATGGGGCCGGGTGAAGACATACACCGGCAAGCTGGCGGAGAACGCCACGCAAAGCACGGCGAGGGATTTCATGTTCGATGCCTTGTACGGCATCGCGGGTGCCGGCTACGACTTGGTATTCCGAGTGCATGATGAGACGCCCGCCGTCGCACCTGATCGCCCCGAGTTCAACATCGATCATATGTGTGCGCTGCTTGCGAAGCCCCCCGATTGGGCGCCTGACATGCCGCTCGCTGCGGCGGGCTTCGAGGGGTATCGCTACAGAAAGGACTAGGACATGCGTAAGTTCATAATAGATATGTTGGACATGGCTGCGCAAGGGGCTAAGGTGATGAAGCGTCCCGACAAAGATTACGATTGGTACAGTTGCATTCACCCCACTGAGCCTAGATTAGTCTGTGTTCGCTTCGCCAAGAGAGCGTCCTTGACAAATGATGTAGAAGCGCCTACAGTTTGTAGGAACAAATAACGGACCCGCATCATGAGCAAGGAATTCACAGACATGCGTCGGTACTTCGAGACTCACAAAGAAGATGAGGGCGCATCCCCCGTCTGTTGGGATGAATCAACCGCCCTCAAGCCCTTCAACTCGCACGATCTGGTGGCCTACTATCACCGCCAATCACCCGCCATGCAGGGGGCATTGAAGTCCTTCTGGCGAACGCTGTGCAGCATACCCCACGCCGGTCGCGTCTTCGATGAAGCCCTTGGCCTCATCCACCATGAGCAACATCACACCTTCGCCCCTTTTTGACATCCTCGTCGCGGGGATGTTTTTTACCGGCGCGTTCTCCCTTGCGCTTTTTGCTTTGTTCGATTACATAAAAGCGGTCCTGCAAGACATGAAAGAATCAGACATCGAAGACTACCTCAAACAGCGCGTCGAACAACTCGGCGGCGAGGTCCGCAAGACCCGATGGATCGGTCGCAGCAAAGCCCCCGACCGCTTCGTGATGATGTCATGCACATACCACCCAACACGCGGGACTTTCACCTATGCGCCTTGGACCGTTTGGGTCGAAGTGAAAGCCCCCGGCAAGAAGGCCACGTTCCCCTCCAATGCCCACGAGCGCGCGCAACAGCGCGAGCATGAGCGCATGCGTGCGTTCGGCCTTCGGGTCGAGGTCATCGACTCAAAGCGAGACGTGGATCAATTACTAGGGGGCAAGCCGTGACCTACTGCAAGCTCGGTGATCGAGCGATCATCATCCACAGTGCGGCGGGCAACGAAGGCAAAATCGTCAAGGTCGTCTTCAACCTTGGCTACCACACCGACATGTTCAAGTATCAAGGCCGGTACATCTGCTATCTACCGGCCAGCGGTCAAATGTGGGAAGTCGAAAGCGAAGGCTTCCCTCTCCGTAGTACCATCGGCCCACCCTCACAATCCGGTCCTCTTCCTGATGTATGGCTCCGCCCCTTGCCGAAGGTGGGCGAAGAAGAGAAGGAATCGGAGGTAAAGAAAAATCCGGTCGCCGTGGTGAAAACAAAAGCTGTTCATGGGTGACAGTTATTCACGGCGGGTCGGACTCTATTAGGATAATATCATGACCGTTTCTTTTTGCTGGGTGTGTGGTGGGCGCTTGTTGGGGGAACGAATTGTCGTGCTTGACCGCCTCGGGCATTCGCACCCGATTCACGTTACCTGCGTGGATCAAGACGACGAGGACTTGCGGCCCGCCATCACGGCCCAGCCGCGCGAAGAACCCCGCCATCACGACGACTGATCGTGAGAGCGAAACAGACGCTACGGCGGTTCGAGACGGACGCACCCCCGTCGCTTCCTTTGAACGCTGAATTCTCGAATAAGACTCCGCTGAGTAGAATAGCCGGCTATGTCCATTTGATGTGCCCGATATGTACGATAGGATTTACACGAAAGGCGGCAGAAGCAAAAAGGAATGCCGTTAGCTACTGTAGCCGCGCGTGTAAGGCAGTCGCAGAAAGAAGGCAGGTTGAGGTAAAGTGCCGAGTGTGCGCGAAGCCTTTCACAGTCAAACAGTCGCATGTCGGTCTTATAACTTGTTGCGGAGAAGAATGTCGGCGGAAGGTTTCGTCTGAAACCTTCGCTAGAATAAACGCGCGTAATAATCATGACTAGCATTGCGTCTCACATCGAGGCAGCACTGCTCCTAATTCGTCCCAAGAGCGCGACCCCAACACAGATCGCCAAGTACGTCGGGTGTTCGAGGAAGACAGCCTGCCGGTTACTATACAACGCCCGGAATGTAGGTATCTGCCACATCACGGGCTGGTGCCCCGAATTCCAAGGCATGCGCAATAGCTGGGTTCCTTTGTACGCACACGGGGCTGGCGCCGATGCAACGAAGCCGGCACCCCTATCCGCTTGGGAGAAGGTGCAGCAACGCAAGGCCCGCCGCCAGCGTGGCAAGCCGATAGTGCCCGAGGGCGTGCGAATCCTCAACAACGTCATCCTGCTCTGGTCCCGCATCCGTGTGTCGTAAAGAATTCACCCCCCGGCTGTGGCAACCCGCGATGGCCGAACACCTACTCAACTATGACCGGTGCGCGCTATGGGCCGGCATGGGCACGGGTAAAACGACCGTGGCTGAGAATTTCCTTGACGCCCTGTACCTTGGAGGGGAGAGCCACCCTACGCTCGTCCTTGGCCCGCTACGGGTCGCCCGCAACGTGTGGAGCAACGAGACGCTGAAGTGGGAACACCTTCGTAGCCTATCGGTCATTCCCATCGTAGGCAGCGAGAAACAACGCCTCGAAGCGCTGCGCCATGATGCACCGGTCTTCACCACGAACTACGACAACCTGATCTGGCTGATCGAACATTACGGGGATCGCTGGCCCTTCCGCAACATCGTTGCCGACGAGGCCCGCCGCCTCGCCAGCCATCGCATTTCCGAACGGGTATCCACCATTGGCAAGATGTTCCTAGCCGGCCAAGGCGCCAAGCGCGCAGGAGCGCTCGCGCGTATCTCTTGGACCCACGTGAAGCGGTTCATCGAACTGACGGGCACGCCGGCCCCCAATGGCCTTGGCGATCTGTGGGGGCAACTCTGGTATCTGGACAAGGGTAGGCGGCTGGGCCGCACACACACCGACTTCCTGAAACGCTGGTTCTGCAAGGGCTACGACGGGTATAGCGTTGGGCCAAAAAGCGAGTACGTCAGCTCCGAAATACATGAATCTGTCAAAGATATATGCCTGACCATCGACATCCGCGACTACATCGATCTGGACGAGCCGATCATCAACGACATTTTCGTCGATCTGTCGCCGCAGGCCCGCAAGCTGTACCGCGAAATGGAAAAGGAAATGTTCATCCAGATCGAGGACCGCAACGTAGAGGCGTTCGGTGCAGCGGCAAAGACGCAGAAATGTTTGCAAATAGCGAATGGCGCCGTCTATGTCGATCCGCTGGCCGACAGCGATCAACACCCTCGGGCGAAGGAATGGCGGCTCATCCATGACGAGAAGATCGAAGCGATGGAGTCGCTTGTCAGCGAACTGAGCGGCGCCCCACTGATCGTGTCCTACGAGTTTAAGTCCGATCTGGCGCGGCTGGTGAAGGCGTTCCCCAAGGGCCGCGTGCTGAAGACGCACCGCGATGAGGAAGACTTCAAGATGGGCAAGCTACCCCTCCTGTTCATGCACCCGCAGAGTGGCGGCTACGGCCTCGATGGCTTCCAGAAGGTATGCAACAACATCTGTTTTTTCGGGCACAATTGGTCGCTGGAAAACTATCAGCAGATCATCGAACGCATCGGCCCGACACGTCAATACCAAGAGAACCCGGAAAACCCCCTGCCCGTGTTCATCCACCGCATTATCGCGCGGCAGACAGTGGATGAACTTGTCATTGAACGGCAGGAGACGAAGCGCGAGACGCAGGACATTCTGCTGGACGCCTGCAAGCGCTGGAAGAAAAGCTAGTCTCCGAGACTCTGGCGCCGTTGCTCGCGCGCCCAATCACGAAGTTGCACGAACATCACGGTTGTAACGGCGCAGTCTCCGAGGGCGCTGTCGATCCGTTGAGGGGTGTCAGCAGGTACATCGTCGGCGGGTCGCGGTCCAGTGTTTCCGGTATCGCTGGGTACGGCTGCGGCCGAACGCTTTGCTGCGGGCAGCACGCGGACAACAGGATGCTTGCTGTAGTAATCAGCAACAGCTTTGATGGAAAGAACGGTAGCATTTTGGGTTTCCTTGGTGATCTTGTCGGCCTTGTCTTTGGCGTCTTGCGTAGCCTTCTGCGCGTCTAGCTTCACCTGAACGAGTTCCTGCTGCACGGCGGTAATCCTCAGCCCTTGAAGGTACCACGCAGAGCCGAAGCCGCCACCGAACGTCAGCAAGCCGCCGAGGATGTACGGCAAGAACGGGCGCAGGAGAAGCAGCAGAGCGGCCATACTAGTTATCCTTCCGCTGGCCGAACCACACACCTACACCCGCCGCCAGCGCGCCGGCACCGATGCCGAACTGCTGGGCGTCGAAGGTGTGCGCCGGGTTCATTACGACGGAGACAACGCTGTTGGTGATGAATGCCAGCACCATCAGGAATGCGGCCACCCGCGCCTCATCCGGCACACCGTTGGCATCCTCGAAACACCGGGCGATCCATCTGAACATTTGGTTATCCTTTTCGCATTGCGTCGGCCAGCCGCAGGGCGCGGGCACCGACTTGTTTGGCCCACTTGGAATCGAGCATCGATCTGGCCGCGTCATCGTACATGCCTTCCCGGATGAAACTGAGCGTCCGGTGGAAATCCGCGAGACGGTTGTACCCCAAGTTGAAGGCCATGTTGATGACGACGGCCTTGCGCGCATCGCTCAAGGCATCGAACTCTGGCAACAGGCGGCGGGCATCTTTCTCCGCGTCGGCTACGTCGTCCTCGAAGATGACGCGGATCGCCCGTTCGCTGATGGCTTTGTCCCGCAGATTGTGCCCGATCCCGATGGACTCGACGCCCACGGAATCGCGGTACATCCGGCTACTCTTCCCCTCGTCACGTTCGAGTTGGGGATAGAGGATATCGAGGTAGGTCATTTGCTGTCGAGCTTGTCTTCGATGCGCTTCAACTGATCGCGGATCGGCTGCAACACACGGTCGATCATGTCATTGACCTCGGTGCGCAGCAGGAACAACCCCTCGTTCTTCGCCACCCGTTCCTTCAGGGTTTGGATGTCCCGATCCCGCTGCTCCGCATCCGTCTTGTGCCCCTTCACGATGGACCCCAATATGCCGAGGCCCGTGATGGTCACGACGGATAGAAGCGGAAGCAGAAGGTTTTCGATTACCCACATGACTATGGTTCCATTGTCCATTTTTATTATTCCTTTGGGATGGAAGATTACACCTTCGGAGTCGCTAGCCGCGCGGCCTTGATTGCGGCCTGTTCCGTGGCGCGATTCGTCGCGGCAGTCTGGATCAGGGTGTCGGCCGTGGCGGGCGGGAGTTGAGCGACCAAAACGTCATATACCCGTTGCACCAACGCTTGTTGAACTTTCTCCGTCGCCAGAAGGCGAGCGATCTGTTCCCGGTGCCGATATTCCGCGGCCTGTGCCTGAAGGGCGTCGGGGATGTCGGCGGGATGCACGGTGTATTGGCCGTTCGGATGTTTCGCCACGAACGGTTGGATGGCAACCGGCACATCGCCCTGCGGCAACGCGGTAAGGATGAGGGTGTATTTGTCGATGTTCCTCTGGTAGTCGAAGATTTCATGCTCTCGTTCGACTACTTCGGCGGACAGGCGTTCTTCCTTGTGCCCGACAGTGATTGTCTTGATTGCCATTTGCATTTCCTTTCTTACTTGAAGGCCATACGATATGATGTCCCACCTACTGCCGTTCCGGGGTTCGCGTATTTCGATCCGAAACCAGAAACGGTTGTCCAAGGATAATTCGATATGTAAGGCGAGGTTGCATGCCCCACGGAAATATCCGAACTTCCAGAGAACTTCACCCCATATCCTACTCCTGCTGGGAGCGTTCCGGGGTTAGAATATTTCGATCCGAATCCGGTGCCTATGGTGTAGTCGTAGGCGTAGATATAGGGGGTGGCGTCGGTCGCCACGGCGCAAGCCGCGCCGTTGGAAGCAAAAGCAACCCCCCGACAAGTATTTCCACTCGGCGGGGTGGCGGGGGCCGCATAGAGGGAACCCCATGCCGAACCGCTCCACGAGTACGTCCTGATACTTCCGTAGGACGATACGAGAACATCGCCGTTGAAATAAGCAATCCCGCGAGCCACACCGGGGTTCAGAATAGACCCCGGATCGGAAACCTTGGTGCCGAAGCCTGTGCCGGCCACCCACGGGTAGGCGGTCACATATGGCGAGGTATAGTTGCTCATGAACACATAGTCGTTGTAGCAGGCAATGCAAGTCGCTTCGCCTGACGGCAAGGACGCCGGGTTAGCGTACTTCGTTCCCCATCCAGAACCCGACCACGGATATGCGTAGATGTATGGAGAGGTCGCGCCTCCCGCGAACAGAGTTGTACCGGCCGGGGTAAAGGCTATAGTGCCCGCGCCAGAAGGTAGAGTCGCGGGGTCAGCGTACTTCGTACCGAAACCGGAACCCGACCATGGATACGCATACACGAACTTTGTGCTGTACGCCCCTGCAACGGCTACCGCGCTTCCAGCGGGCGAGAAGGCCGCACCAGACATGGTATCGTTAGGCAGGGTCGCTGGGTTCGTCCATTTCGTTCCGAATCCAGAATCCCACGGATATATCTGAACGAAAGGAGAACTCACGGAAGGAACGGCTATATCGGTGGCGATAGGCGTGACCGTTTCAACCCAATCGGCGCCATCCCAATACCACCAACCTGTGTCACTATTCTCTTGGTATATTACATCGTTCCACCAAAGCAACAACACCACGTTCGCGCTGTACCCGGCAGCGCTACCGTTCTTATAGACGACCCCCGCGCTCACCGTCCATACATCGAGGTTGTTATCGACGAGTTGAGTTTCGGAGGGGATGGTGGCGCCATTGGCTGACGGGACCAAAACGCTGGCCCCGCTTCCCACCATCAGGAGTATCTGATAGAACGACATTTATGACACTCCGACGCAGACCCACTTCGACGTATCTGAGCGATATACCAGCGCGATATTGAGGCGCGCGGTCGTCACAGTCGTGGTTGGCAGATCGATGGTGGAAGATTCGTAGGCAGTACCCCACGTCAGCGCACGCGCGGCTGTGCCGGTAACGGCGATCAGCAAACCTTGCTCATCGACGGGTGTGCCCGTGGGGTTGTTGAACAACAAGGCCCCTGCCTGTGCAGTCACCACGAACGCATCGCAGTTGTCGATGTTGAGACTGGTGCCGGTGTCCGTTGTGTAGCTCGTCGCGGAAATGACACGAGGATTGACGCGCTTGTTGGTAAGCGTCTCGGTGCCCGTCAAGCTAGCGAGGGTAACAGTACCGGGGGGATAGGTGTAGGTGTATGCCCCTTGGAAAGTAAATTGGCTGGCATAGTTGCCGCTGATCGTGATGGTACTCGCAGCGTTATTCGCTATCCCCGTCCCGCCTTTCGCGGCGGATAGCGTAGCGCTCAAGTCCGCCGCTGTACCCGTCGTGTTCTGGTTCAGCGTCGGGAAGTCGCCAGCCACGGCAATCGTCAGGGCGCCAGTCGTCGTGGTGGATTTCAGAATGCCGGTGGCAAGCGCCGAAGTGCCGCCAGAATACTCCGTTCCCTCGGTGGCAATCGAGAGCGCGCCGGTCGTCGTGGTGGATTTCAGAATGCCGGTGGCAAGCGCCGAAGTGCCACCGGAATAGTCGGTTCCCTCGGTCGCAACCGACAGCACACCGGACGTGAGCTTGGGGATACCAGTCGATGTCGAACGCTTGACGAGCTTACCGCTCGTGTTCTTGAACAGGACGAGTTCGTTATCGATGCTGCTCGCCGTGTCGCTGGACACGTCGCCTGATCCAGCAGGTGCGGTGGAACCAAGAACAATCCGATACCAGACCTTCGGGGTCGTGGAGTCATCCGCGACCAAGTGGATCGTATCACCGACAGAATCGAGGGTACAGGTAGTGGTACCGTTATCGAAGGTGTCGGTGCCAGTAGTATTGACCGTAAGGGTATTCGACCCTGCCTTTTTCTTTATGCCAGCGGTGTAAGGAAAAGTCGTGATGGTGGAAATCTGCAACATATTGATGACGACCGCCGCTGTCGTCGTATCCACAGAGTACAGGGCACCGGCATCGGCAACGAGAGGGGTGTAAGGGGTGTCCGTATTATCAAGGCCATAGATGACCCGCCACAGGGCACTGTCGAGCGCTTGGCTCGCATAATCCGCAGCCTCGCCTGCGGAGGTAGCGGCGGCGGTTTCACTGGCGGCGGCGGCAGTGGCGGACGCCTCGGCGGCAGCGGCTTGAGCGGCGGCGTCGATGGTACCAGCTTCCGCAGCCTCGGCGGCGAGTTGGCTGGCGAGAGCGGCGGCGGCGGATGCAGCCGAATTGGTTTCGCTCAACCCTGCGGCTACCTCACTGGCCGCAGCGGCGATTTCGCTCAACCCGGCAGCCGTTTCGCTGGCGCCGGAATTCGTCTCACTGACGCCTGCTGCATTCTCGCTGGCTAAAGCTGCGGCGGCGCTTACGCCGGCCGCACTTGCAGCACTCGAAGCCGTGGATTGAGACGAAGCAGCAGAGGCAGCAGCGGCCTCCGCATCTACCTTGTTAGCATACGTCGATATACCAGCTTCGACGGCCGCTTCGATGGAGGTCGCCTGTACCGTGGTAATCGAGGTCGTATCGACGACGACTGGATTCGCGGTGGCCGTGACGGAGAACCACGTATCGTGCAGCGTCGTGCCGTACTGGACGAAAATCTGCGTGCCGTAGGTAATCTCGTAGCCATTGTTGAAGTCGGTGGCACGGACCCACGCCCCGCGCATGACGTTGTAGATACCGTTCTCTGCGGTAGCCGTCTGCAACCGGACGAAGCAGCGGTCGCCTTCAACCAGCGCGATTCCGTCGATTGTCTGCTCGCCGTATAGCGTGATGTTCGCTGTGGTGGCCGCACGGCATGGCGCCTTCAACGGAAGCCCGCCAGTTTGTCCTCTGATTCGATCTACATTGATTGCCATGCTTTTCTCCGGTGGGCCGCAGGAGCTTTTTAGACTCCCGCGATAGTATCACTGTCGTATTTAGTGCTTAGATTCAGGGCTTGCGAAGCCTGTTGCTACGCCCCGCGCCACATCTATCGGTCCTGTGGGTTCTACCCTTCCGCCTGAGATATCGGCGGCGTAGCTGATAGGTCTTGCCAGCGCACTGGCGGGCACGCCAGTTGTCATGCTGATGAGAGTCGCCACATCCTTGACGGCGCGGCTAGGTTTGCCTTCGCCAGCTACGGCGTTATAAACCGACTGCGGCGCACGCAATGAACTCTCGACCATGCTGATTGCGGGCGAGGTCGAGATACGGTCGTCATAAGGCTGGTTGTTCAGCATGTTCAAGCCGGCGTTCGCCACGGGGCCGAAACCCGGCACCATCGCCACGCCGTACCGCAGCGGCGCAAGCACGAATAGATCGCGCAGCCAGTCGTCCAGATACTCGCCGTCGCCGTCGTCATCCGGGGGGCCACCGTGCATCAGTTGAATCGCCAGTTCCCCGAACACAGCCGGCAAGAAATAGCCGATCATGAACACGTACAGGCCACGGCCTACCCCCTTGCGGACCCCCATGTCGCGCGTGATCTGCACGTACTCGTTGCCCAGCAGATTGGCGATCATGTTGAAGTAGCCGGCGAACTGCACGAACATGCGGTAGAACGGCGTGCCCGATTCAAACGAGGCTATGTCTTCCGGCGCCCATGATCCTTGCGTCTCGCGCACCGTCGAGTCAGCAAAGCGAACGGCTTCTTCCTCGCTCAGTTTGCCCTCGATGGATTGGTTGTATGCAGCGAGCCACACCGGGCCGCTCATGATGTTGTCGGCTGCGGTTTGCAGAAAGTAGCTGTGCTTCACCAGCCAATTCTTCGTGTTCTGGTAGGTGGAGGGGTTCAGCAGGATGTCGTTTATATCTTCGGTCATCGACATCGCTTCGTTGGTCATGCGATTGTTCATATACACCGACTTGTCGGTGACATACTTGGTGAAGTCGCGCGGAGACATCGCGTACTTGGCAAAGGCATCCACCAGCATCGCGGGGCGCACCTTCACCATCGCGGTGAATGGCGAGGTCATGATCTGTTGCAGCGCGTTCGCCACGTTGCCGAACATCGCGGACATGCCGGCGTTCTTGCGCACCGCCGTCCAGAAGCGGCCCAGCCCTTCCTTGCCCGGTGTCTGCGTCTCTACGATCTGATGCGCCGCACGGTTGAGCCACGGCACAATCATCGTGTTGAACGCCTGCGGGTCTTGCCGATGTAGCGCTTGCGATACCGTCTTGCCTCGCATCAGACGCCTCACGTCATTGACTGGCTGGGCCATGTGCGTGAATAGCAGCGCCTTGTCAATGTGCTGCGACAGCGAACGCAGATCGAGTTTCAACGGGCGCGTGTAAGATTCCACGCGACCTTTCGTGAAACCACGAGCCGGTGCCGGGAACGCATACGACATATTGTTCTGTTCCTCTTCGGCCAGTGCCCGCAGATCGGCATCGCGCACGATCAGCGGATCAGTGATCGCCGGAACGTAGCCCCCAGCGTAAGTGCCGAAAGGCGTCGTGAATTCCTTGGCCGTGACCTCTGCAAAATACTTGCCGAAGACTTCGTGGTGTGCCTTCTGCGCTGCGGGCTTCATGGCTTCCATGAGATTCCACACACCCTGTACGAAGTCGTAGTCGGCCTTCGTCAAAATCTTGCGATCCTGCATGCGGGTGATGAACGAGTCCCACTTTGTCGTATCGAGGGTACCGTCTGCGTTCTCGGTGGCCCAATGCCGGCCCAGCAGCAACTTCCGCAGGTTGCTCTCGTTGCCGGTATGCAGCAGGGCGTGCAGGAGTTCGGCCTTGCCCATGCCGCCGTCGCCCGCACCGAAGGTATATCCCAGTTCCTTGGCGTCGATCAATTGGCGTGTGAGCGTCGGTTCGACGGTCTTCAGCAATTCCTTGTACGCGCGCAGATAGCGCGCCTTGTCGAAGCGATACTTCGTCGCGGCCTCGCTGATGGGCGACCACATGAACTTGCGGAACGGGCCGGTGCTGCCGCCATCCTTCGCGTCCGTCCAATTCTCCATGCGCGTAAGCGTACCCACGAAGCGGTCGAACTTCATCTTCCGCCTCTCCGTTTCGGTCACGGCTTGGCTCTCGCCGGGTATGCTGGTCGGGATTCCGAGTTGTTCGATGCGCGCGTAGAGTTCGTTTTGCGCATCTTGCAGCGACATCAACTTGCCGCCAATCTCGATCTGGTGTGCGCGCTTGGCGAGGAACCATATCCCTTCGATTTCTTCCGCGAGGGTACGAGCATCCGCGACGGAAAGGTTCTGCCAGTTCTTCGCGCTGTTGGACAAACCAATGATGACATCGGTAAGTGATGCGGCCAACTCGGGGTCCATGCGCTTGACGACTTCCAAATACTCTTGGGCGCGCTTGCCCTTCGTGCCGATGTCGAACTCAGCCAAGATCGCACGAGTGGTGGCAACCAACTCGGCATCACGACTCTTGATCGCGGAAGAGTCTTCCTTGTACGACGCGATGGCGTGCAGGCGGTCGAAGATGCGGTGCAGTTCCTTCTCCGTCTTGTAGGCTTCCTTGGTCGAGACTTGGTTGATGAGCGCCGTCCGCTTCTGTGCAGCGGCCTCGTCGCGTTCGCCCTTACGCAGCGCCGCCTGCGCGGCCTTGTTCGCCCGCACTTCCGCTGCCGCGTACTGCATGGGCTTCAGGGTCTTGATCGTCTTGTGGGCAATGCGCTGACGTGCGAATTCCTTCGCGGCCTTGAGCAGCACACTCGGGGCGCCAATCTTGTTGTTGAGCGCTGCGAGTTCCGTCGCCAGCAGGCGCGAGTGCGCGTCGTTGTGGATCGCTTCGTCCGCCGCCTTGGCGATGACCTCGGGCGAATTCAGATCGCCGTATTGGTCGAGCATGCGCAGATCGGTCTGCGTCTCGATTTCCTCGCTCAGTTTCGGCGCGGATATGAGTTGCGCGATCATGTCCTCGCCGGATCGGAAGCCCAGCATCGACGCCACCATGTCGGGATGCAGCCCTTCTTTCGCCAGCAAGCCAGTGTTGCCGTACCCCAGCGTCTTCCAAACGGAGGCGGCTTCATCCGGGTACATCGCTTGCACGTCGGAGATTTGCAGCTTGTGGTTTTCCTGCTTCACCACGTTGCCTTCGACATCGACCAACTCGCCTGAACGCAGGAAGCGCGATGCCTTATAGACGGGCGAGGCCGCGAGTTCCTTGGTGACTTCGGCCTTGATTTCTGCACGCTTGGCGCGGGCGTCCGCCTGAAGTTCCTTGATCGTCTTGTCGTAGCTGTTGCGCATCCACTTCATGTCGCGCAGGCTGCGGGTCCGCAGCATGGCTTCGGCATCGTCGCGTTGCTCGCGCGTGAGTTCGGTGTATTCGACAAACTTCGCCTCGTCCATCCCGGCCTCAACTGCGTTCTGGAACAGGGCTGTGTAGTTGCGCGTTTCCGCCGCCGTTGCGATTGCCTCATCGGTAGCCAACATGCGGTCCATGACGGCCGCGACCTCTGGCGTCAAAGTGGCGCCAGTGTGTGAGGCGACGAAATCCTTGAGCGAGCCATAGACCCGCTTCAAGAATGAAGCGAATCGACGGTACAGCGGTTCCAGTTCTGTGCTGGGCGCCTTGTTGCTGAATAGATATTGCTCGAAGCTCTCCGCGAATTTCTCATGATAGGGCTTTTTCTCGTTGAGGGGGAGAGCGTTCCACGCCGCCATATCGGGCACGCCGAACCACTTCAGCAGCGCGTTCATGTCATCCACGATGACCTTCGGCGCCGTCTCGCTGGCGGCGATGTCGCCATAGACCATCAGGAAAAAGTGTCCCGTCTCGTGCATGAACGAGGATAGATTTGCGTTTGCCAGCAGGCGCAAGTCCAGCGTCTCGGGGTTGAAGCTGGCGATGTTCTCGGCTGTGGGCGTGAAGGGCACCGGCAGGTTGTCCGTTTGTCCAAATTCACTGCTATCGATCCCGACATCCAACTGCGCGCGCGGAGCGTCGAAGTTGAGGTCGATGGTGAAGTGCGTGCCATCGGGCAGCGTAGAGTAGAAGTCAGAGGGTTCGGTGGCATGCACCGTCACTCCGGTTGCGGGCGTCACAGAGCCGTCTTGATAGACCAGCCCCTGACGAGTCAGGACAGATTCTTGATTGAATTCTTTACCGAGCGCGAGCGCCTGTTCGGGCGTTACCCCAAGGGTGACGTAAGGGTTCTCGATGTTGCCGTACTTGCCTTTGATCTGGAAATGCTCAAGACCGAGTTGATCGAGGCGGGCGGAAAGATCGGAGTTCGCCTTCGCGTTTTCCTCCTGCGTTCCCTGCACGCCCATCGGGTTCTCTGCCGTCAGGATGCTCCACTGCGAGGCGCCCAGCACGTCCTTGATGCCTGTGCGCGTGAAGGTAGCTTTGGTCGCCACCGGGATGCCTTGGTGCAGGACCGCGCCACTCTTCTGATTGAAGGCGGCGGGGAGACGATGTTCGTCGGCCAGCTTGTTGAACGCGGCGACGATTTCTTTGTTGTAATTTCCACTCGCAAGAATGGCCCGCGCCTTTGCCAAACTGGCGTCATGAATGTATCTGTGCCCCGCGTCCTGCGAACCCACCGATGCGGCCACATCCGCGACGTGAAGCACTTGCGCACTGAAACTGAGATAGGCATCCGTCGTCGGGTACCCGCCACCAAGTTCCCGATGGTGATCGCGCACAATCTCCGCGATCTTCTGTGGGATACCCGCTTGCAATAATGCCGATGCCCCGGCCTCGGGGTGAGTCTGAACCTGTACGCGCTCCTCGGGAGTAAGCGCGCGATCCGCAGTCAGCAAACCTTCTGGCAAAGTGCCCTTGCCGATATCGTGCACCAGCGCGGCCAGTGCGATTTCGACACGGTTCTGCGACGGTACGCCGAGTTCCTTTGCCAGTTCGTTCGCCAATGCCGCCGTCGTATGCTCGTGGATGACAGTGCCCGCATCCGTGGCACCTTGCTCGATGCCCAGCACTTTGTTCGCAAGCTGGCGGTAATAGAGGATGTTCGCCTTGTTCAGCGGCACGCCCTGCGGGCCTTGTACGTTCAGGTGATACCCCCGATGCTGCTGGCCGGTGGCATCCGTCCAACCGTTCATGAGGCCCAAGGGGGTAGTGCCAAGTCGTTCAGAGGCAACAGCGAAGAAACTACTAATGAGCTTGGCGTAACTCTGGTTTGCCTGTGGTCCTGCCTTACCCACCCGCTGAAGTTGGTCGTAAATGTCCGTCTGTACCGCCTTGGTTTCGGCAATGAACTTCTCGTTGCTCGCCTGTTCTTCCAACACACGGCCTGCTTCCTCTTGGAAGAACGCGCTTGCCTTGTCGCCGGCCGCTTTCGTTTCGGCCAGCGTGGGAGAATCCGGCGCGATCCGCAGATTCTCCACGATGGTCTGTTCGACGCCAGTGCCCCCCAGCCCTTGCAGCAATTCGCCCACCGGTACCTCGATGCCGATACCCGGCATAGGGCCGCGCTCCAACTGAGCCGCCGCCGTGGGCAATACTTCCTTGATGTCAAGCCCTGCTTTTCCCAAAGCCGTCTTCAGGATTTCAGGGTCGATGGTGACGGTCTGATCGGGGGCGACGGATTGGAAGAATTCCTTCAGCGTTTCCGGCGCGTGTTTCAGGCTCTCCGTCGCTGTCTCGAACAACGAGGTTAGGGTGTCGGCGTTGGTCTGTGCCTGCGCGCTTTCCGTCGAGGCTTGCCCCGCGAGTTTCTGCGCGCCGTGAATGACCCCGGCCTGCAACGAACCCCCGACGAGGGTGGCTACGAAGGTTTGCCGCATCGCGCTGGGTTGTTCCATCAAGAAATCTTTGAAGGGCTTCTCGGGGTTCAGTTGCGCCCATGTGTTGAAGTTCTGCGACAGCGTGGTCAGTTCTTCGCCTACAAGTTCTTTCTTAAGGAAATTCCACAAGAATGCTTTGAGTGGGCCGTTGTTGGCTATCTTGCCGGCGATGGCGCCGGCCGGTCCAACCTCGAAGGCGTACTCGAAAGCCGCTTGCGGGATAGCATACCCCAAAGCCTGCGGGGCGGTCTTGCCCTTGTCCTTCGCCTCGAAGTAGGACTGCGCCCCCTGTTGCAAACCAAACAACCCGGCTATCGCTTGTGTGGCAAATGCAACACTCTTCGTGAGCGCGAGTTCCGCCCCAAGGGGGAGCATGGCGGTAGCCAACCCCGCAGATCGGGCGCCGGCATACACGCCCGCCTCAAGGTCGCTAGTAGGCGTCGGGGCGATGTCCGTCATGGCCTGTCGCGCCCGCGCCGCATATCCGCGCGAGGCGTTTGCCGTGCGCTGAAGCGTTTTGAATATCCGATTTTCAGGCAACCCCGGAACCGATTGAGACAGCCACGCCGCGACATCGAACGGCAGCGCCGCCGCTTCAAACTCGAATGCGCCCATTTCCGCCGTGAAGCCAAGGGCATAGTTCGCTATCGTGCCCCCAAGAGCTTTCAGCCCTTTCTCCATCGCGGAGAGATTCGGCACATCGTTGCGAGCGATCCCGGCCTTCACCGGGTCGAGCAGAAAGTCGGCGGTCTTCGGGGATGTCGTGACCAACCCGGTGAAGTCGGTGCCCTGCAACGCCCGGTGCCGCGCCGCCTCTTCAGGATCGGCATGCAGCGATTGAATCGGGATCATCGTCGCCTGTGACAGTGCGATGTCCTTGGCAAACTGTTCTGGTGCTGTGCTAGCGGTATTAGCGAAATTGTTGCGCAGCGTTGCCGCCTTGAACTCTTGCTCTTGCTTCAGGAAGTCATCGATGCTTGACTGAAGATCGTTGTTGTCGGGCATTATTTCATTCCCATTTGGAGTTGCTTGTAGAGCGTGAGGACTTGCACGTCAGTCGGATCGGTTACGCCGCCCGCCTTGAGTTTCGCCTTGAGCGAATCCCTGTCTGCCGAGGGAACGTCGGAGTATTGCATCGACATTATATTCAGTGCATGCTTGCCGCTTCCCGGTGCCCATGACGGCAGGGTAATACCGAAGAAGGTATTCTGCAAGATGGTGTTGTGGGAGAACGTATCATTCACCAACTTGATGACCTCGACATCCGTGAGCTTGCGGCCAATCTGCTTCTGCCGTTCAAGAACGGCTTGATCGAGAATCGCCCGCGCCGAATTGACCCGCATTCTTCCCTTCGGGTCTTTATCCCCCGGATTCGAGTCAATGTTTAGCATATTCAGACGAGCATCCAGCGCCGCCTTCACGGACCCAGCATCCATGCCTTCGGATTCCTTGACGTTGCCGCCCAGCAGTGACGACCGTTGCTTGTCGAAACGGTCCCAGTCATATGCCGACAGTTGCGTCTTCATCGGGCCAACCCATGCCGCATTGGGCACACGAGCTAAATAGTTCGGGTCGGAATTGATTTGCATCAGCAGCCCTTGATTGCTGTCGCGCGGGGCACCGCTGATATGTTCGTCGAATACCTTGCGCATCTTGTCCTGCTCGACCACCGGCAGCTTCGAGAGTTCGGAGACGGGCAACTCTTGGTAGGATTTGCCTTGGGCCATGTAGCCGTACAGTGTTTCCTGTGTCTTCTCGACTTCGCTCTTGCGCGCGTCCTTCATCAAGTCGATGGAATGCTCCACCTGTTTGGCGGCTTCGGCAGCAAGGTCAGGACGACCAGCAAAACGCACGGCCATTGACGATTCAATTTCTTGCTTCGACGGAGCGACCATATCGGGTTGCGCTTTGACCGCCGCCAAGACTCTCGACACATAGGGCTTCGTCTCTCGGGGCTTCGGCAGGAAGTCAAGGAAAGAAAGCGGGCCATCCCTCTCGGGGCTGTAACCCCCCGGCAACACGGGCTTGCCCCCGGCTGCAAGCACTTCCATTGCCTTGGCATACTTCTTCTTAGCCTCGATGACGTTGCCTTCGCCCGCGTTGTACGCCGCCGCAATTTCGGGCGCCGAAGAGAACATCTTCATGAGGCGGGCCAGATGCGCCTGTTGAAGTGCGTCGTGGTATTGCTGGCCTTCAGGAGTGGCGCTGAAGAACAGTTTCTCGTCCCACGGAATACCGGCCTCGGCAGCATCCTGCTTCGCGGAGTCGGGCATGAGTTGATGGGTGCCCACAGCACGTTGCCCCTTGTTCGGTCCCGACGTAATGAAGGGACCGCGAATATTCACGCCGGCACCGGACTTGTCCTTCGCCCGCGCGGCACCGACTTCGCCCACATCGAGTGCGCCACCGAGGATCACGCTGGACAACTTGCCCACCACGGTCTGCTTCGGATAGACCGAATCGGTGAGGTACGATGCCGCGCCGTTCTGCGCCGCCTGCGCGTCTTCACGCTTCGCCAGTTGCTCCGCGATGATGAGTTTCTTGTCAGGGTCGATAGTAAGCTGGTTCTCGTTGAAGATTTCCTTCGCGCGGCGAAGATCGCGGTTGTCGAGAGCGGAAGCGATCGATCCAACCAGCATAGGCGACATTGCCTTGCGGCGAAGCGCCATGATCGCGTTCTGCCCTTCGGGCGTGTCGCTCGTGAGGCCCGCTTCCTGCGCCTGCTGCATGACTTGCTGGTCAATCAGCATTTGCTGTTCGGTCATCTTGCCGGGATCGTTCCAGAAGGACGTGCCGAGAGACGTGAGCGTATCGATGTTGCCTTGGCGCACGATGCCCTTGAACTTCTCCGTCTCCCCCATCGAATGCCGCAGGATGTCCGATTGAAGCCCGAAGATTTCATGATCTGCGTGGGGCTTCAGCATCGCCTGTTGGGCCGGCGACAGATTCGCCATGATGCCCGTCACCTTCGTATTGAGTTGGTCTTTGTACCCGCTCATGTACGTCGGACTCAGGACATTGCCGCCCGTGATCTTGTACGCGCCAGTATCCCCCATCGTCAGGTCGAGACGTGCTTGCCTGATCTGGTTCAAGGCATCTTGCGCCTTGAGTGTATCCAGCTTGTCCTGCTCCTGCTTGCGCAAGGCTTCCATCTTGGCCGTGCGCTGCTCGATGGTATCGAAGAACATTTTCCCAGCTTGCTGTAGCGCTTCGCCGGTATAGACATCGGGCCGAACTTCGGTAGGAGTTTGCCGCGTGGTGTGCTGCATGGCGACCGGCACATCCACAACCCCGCGAGACGCGCGGGGGATGCTGACACCATAGTCTTCGGGGGCGGGTAAGCGAGCCATCGTTTAGCCCTTCTCAATGTAGTACGTGGATTCCTTCCCGTACGGGTCATAGGGGGCGAGTCGAGAGAACATCGTGCCCGCTGTAGCCGCGCCGCCAATGAGGGTCGCGCTGGCACGGTTAGACGCATCGGCTATAGCCGCCGCGCTCTGGTTGCCGGCTGTGATCCTCTCGATGTTGCCGGTGTTGTACGCTTCCGTCTTCATGATGTTGCCCTTGCTCAAGGCGTCGTAAAGCGCGATGTCTCCCTGATACCTCAACCCCTTGGCTCGTTCGGTGCCCGCGTACATGGAGTACCCGGCTTGGGTTTCGCCTTGGTTCAGAATCCCCGACATCAGGGACTCCGACAAAGCCCCGCCGCCCGAGGATGCGGCAACGGCCTGCGCCCGCGAGAGCATCAACATCGCCTTGTGGCGATCTTCCACCGCTTGTCTTTGCGACAGCGCCTCTTCCTGCCCTGCTTGGTATTCCAGTTGCTTCTTGTTCGCCTCGGCAGAGGTCCGCATCGCATCGGCGTTGGCCTGCGCGATAGCATTTGCATTCGCGGCGTTGGCATTCGCAACAGCCTGTGCGTTGGCTGCGTTGGTGGCAGCGGCCTGCTCCATCGCATCGGCTTGACTGCCTGCGCCCGCGAGCGTCAGCACAGTGCTGCCAACCGCAAGGGCCGTGCCCATTGTGGTGGCAAAGGCCGTTCCCGTGAAGATAGGTGCTGCTAAGAATGCCATGATGGTTCCCTCTTAAATACTTCCCCCGCGTCTCCGAACATGCCGGTCGGTTTCCACCCCAATTTCACCAACAAATACATGGCGGTCGGTTCATTTCTGTTTGGTACTGCGTATGACGGGCGGTTGAATGAGTCGAGCAGGGTGAGCATAAGCCTACACCCTTTCAGAATACCCTTCTTTTCCTTCTTGCCTTCCGGGGCTATCTCACTGAAAGCAATGAGTCTTCCGCCCTCGTAATAGACACCGAATATGCCAAGTAGAGCCCCATCTTTCTCCCCGGCGTACCCTTGGACCGTACAGGCCAGCGACTTACCGTAAAGAGTAAGAACGTCGTCTTGAGTCAGGTGCCGGAAGGTCACGCTACTTGTCATGACCTGTCACCGAAAGAATCGCAGCCAACACCGTACAAGGGCGAGGACTCGCGGCCGATAGACACAGCCGCGCATTGTTGCTCCACTCCCCATCCACTTCGATGCTGTCTGCGCGATACGAAGTCCAGATCGAATCGGGATCGACTTCTCCGCCTTCGTCATCCACCAGCGGCATGGGTTCCAGTTGCGTGGGGGTCATACCGAATTGAATGCCTTGGGCGTGCGTGTCCGCGAGGACAAGGCCAATGTGATGTACTTGCTGCCGCTGGCTCAGTAGCACTTGGCTGGCATCTGCAAGGACCGCGCTCGTGAAGGGGGCCGTGTATGCCAGCCCAATGTACGCAAGCGTCACGGCTTCCGTCAGAGTGATCGTGCCCCCGGCAGAGACGGTGTAGGTGCCCAAGTCCTTACCGTTGCCCCACACCACCACTTCCTTCAACGCCAGCGCGGACAGGCCCGTTACCGCCGTCGTAGCAGGATCGGCTGTAAAGGTGATCGTGCAATCCGACAGGATCGTGGTCGTCGCGCCGTGCGCTTCGCTCTCAAGCGCCCACTTTTCGAGGTAGCGTTTCGTAGAGCCGTTGATGGTTCTCTTGACCAGATAATACACAACATCTTCGCCCGAACCGGGAAGGACAACGGCATCTTCGACAAGACCGTCGGTTTCGTACATCGTCCAGCATGTGACCTTCTCAAGACGGTCATGCACCATGATCGCAACCTTGCCGTCCGCGCGGATGCAATGGATGCGGGTGTCGGGGGTGCGCTGCACAGCGATACGCACGATGCCACCTTCGCCTACTTCGGGCACGATGGCCGATAGGTCTTCCGCCGAATAGTTCAGGCTGTACGGGTCCATAAGCAGTTCATACACACGGGCGCCGCCGCGCTGCACGAACACACCGCCGCCGTCGATCTTCACCGCCTTGGTGGCCGCGGACCCCAGCGTCGAGGACGCCTTCATGCTGAACGCCGTGGGCGTCAGCGGCTCATCCAGCGAACTCGCCTTGGCCGTCAGTTCCGCGCTCTGCGCGCCGACGATCAAGGACGTGAGGGATAGCAGCCAGTTGATTTTATCCACCGGCCCCGATCCGATGCTACGGGTGATTGGGCCGGAATCGCCTTCGACGGTATCGTCATAGCTGGTGAAGGCGTCCGATACGGACCCGGCGATCAAGTCCTTACCGGCCCACCATAGTCTGCCGTCATGGAACGACACAGAGGATGGATAGCCACGCCGAGGCGACCACTCGCCTTCCCACCACGTATCGGTGGCGGTCGTGCTACCGAAGTCCTTCAGGACATCGACACTTACCGACGTGGCGCTTGTGTATCCCGTCACGACGCAGATGCCTTCGATAGAACCCGCCGCATACGACAGGTTTGCGCTGATGGTACCGGAAGTGAAATTACCTACCTTCACGCCCAAGCGGTAATAGACGATCTGGTTATCGAGCGTGTCGTCAAAGGTCTTCGACTGATTGACGGTGTAGCTCTCCACATCTGTCCAGTCGCCAATGTCGCCCACGGAGCGTTGCAAGGTAAGCGTGGCAACCCAAGTGCCCGTCGTAGTGATCGAGAAGAGGCGCCCACTATCGATACCCGTCACGCGAATGGGATCGGAATACGTGTCTTCGTTCGTGATGGATTTCGTCACGTTCTGCCCGCTCGAAGAGAGGCGGTAGAGCGATCCTACGTTCGTGGATTTGAATGTGGGCTTCGAGGCCGTGAGAGTTGTGCTGCCCGTCAGCGCCCCGGCCGTCAATGTCGTGAGCGACAGGTTCATGAAGCGGAAAGGGCCATCTTCGGCCACGTAATCCACCACGGACCACGAGCGCGTGGCCTGTCGTTCGATGCGTTGCTGACGATACCCATAGCATGCGCAGAAGAGAACGTCGCCGGATTGGTCAGAGCGCACGTCGCTTATGGATGCAGCAGGCCAAATCGTCGTCAGTGAGACGATGCCGGCGCCTTCGACATTGACATAATCGACGAGCGTGGCCGTCGTGTCGCTCGCGGATAGCCGGATGTAGAAATCTCCGGTCGGAGTGAAAGCGATGGAGTGCACGCCTTTGGCGAGCGTCATCGTATCGATGTAGTCGATGCCCCCCAGCGTCGAACCAACACGCAAGGTAAGCGAACCTCGCACGACGGAGATTGATAGCCCATGTTCCTTGTCGCGGTCGCCCACTGCAACCGTCACTTGCTGATCGCGTATCGCGGAGGCCGTGCCGTTTCCGACAAGGGACATATACCCCGCCGCCGTCCAGAGAGATTCCCCACCGGCCTCGTCGTTGTCCTGCCAGTATGTCAAATCACTGGCGAAGTTTCCGTTCGTCGTCACCGTGCTTACGGCTACGCGCGTGAGCGGCACATCATTGATGAGAACGCGCATGCGATAGTCCGTCAATTCCAACAGCGCTGTGTCGGTGACGGAGAACACAAAGGGAAGATACACCGCCGCTAGATCATTGTACGTCTCTTCGATCTTGCGCGTACCGGGGCGCAGCATCATCGCGCCCAACACTCTCGGCATCCAGTTCGTCATGACCTCGGCCGACAGCGCCATGCGCTTCAGATCGACACGGGCCGTGGCAAGCGGAGACACCAATCCCCGGTTAAAGGCCAGTAGAACCGGGCGTGTTTCCATGTGCTTACCCTATGAGTTGAGTACGGCTACCCCGGTCCTGCCTGCCCGCATCGCTGCCATGCCGCGCACGAGTGAGCCTTCCGGCAGGCGGGAAAACTGTCGGTCCTTCCATCGCATCGCTGGACTTAGCCGCGTTGCAAAGGCGATTCATGAGAGAGAACAGGGCTTGCTTATCTTCGTTGCTCTGGTTGAGTTTCTTGCAAATCTTGAACGCCAGATACGCTTCGACATATTCCACGAAATCGGCGGGCCAGAGAGACAGGTCATTGCCGAAATCGACATGGTTGCTTACGTACCGCATGAAGAGGGGGTCGGTATCCGTGAAGATGTAGTTCTGTTCCTTGGAGTAGTCCAGCACGGAAACCTTGAAGTATTCATCGCTGCACAACGCCACGGTGCGGACATGATCGACCGGCATTTCGTAGGCGTTCTGATACCCGAATTCAGACGTGATGCCCGTCTCGGGGATCATTTCGACGCTACGCTGCGCGAACTTCCACTGCCCCACACCCAGCACATAATCGACCACCCCCCGGTTCCATACGTCGTCAAGGAGTCGTCGCGGAAGACGATCTTCGCTCAGCGATGCGATACTGCGTTCGCCCACGATTTCGAGGGCGCCGTTGTAGAGGGAGAGGCGGTCGGTCATGGTTTTACGCCAGTGCAGATTCTTGTTCGGCTACGAACTTCTCGGCGTCTTCACGGGCGGTGCCGCCCTCGAACACGACGGTCTTGTCCGACTTCCGCTTGACGCTCCATCCGGCGCGGCCACGGAACATGACCTCGAACTCGGATGCGTCGGGGGCGGCTGCTGCCGGCGCGGGTTGCTTGTTGAACTCGACGTAGCGCAGGATGGCAACGCGCAGGCCGGTATCGGTCTTGCCACGCACCAGCAGTTCGAGGAACCATTCCCCGCTGCGGGGAATCACTTCGATGATGGCGCCCAGCTTGACTTCCTTGTCCTTGGCGACGTGTGCCCAGCATTCGGGGGCGAGCAGGTCTTCGGCGGATACCGCAGCATCGACCTCGACTCGGTATGCGACCCGCTTGAACTCTGCGGGCACGAAATCTTTTTGCAGGACTTTGAACATGAGGTTTCCTTGTGAAAAACCCTCCTGAGTAAAAAATACTCAGGAGGGGTTGCTGCGCTGAAACTACGATTAGTCGGAGTTGGTCGCGGAGCCGATGACAGTGCCATCGCTCAGATCAACCGCGCCGGGGTAAGTCGTACTGACGGTCACGACTTGGTGCGAGGTCGTGGCGTTGGCCGCGGCCGTCGAGTCCTTGTGCAACACGAGGTCGCCAACCTTCATGCCGAGAGCGCCGCCGTTGGTGATGAACCCACTGGCATCGACCGCGGCGGTTGCATCCGCCGAAGTGTGGTACCAGATGCTCGGGCCGGCGCCGCCGAGTCCTTGGAGCAGGAGCCGCGGGGGTGCAGAAGTGGAGTATGCCATGATTCTATTTCCTTTCCTTGTCGATTACTGCGCGGCGTAGGCCGAGCCGTCGTGGTTGATGATGACGATCCCGGCGTTTTGCAGGAGCTTGGAACCGAGGTACGCCGTGGTGCGGGCGTAGCTGTAGTCCTGTTCCTCGTCATAGCCGACAGCCGTGGCGAGCTTCTCGGTATTGACGCAGTGGCCGATGGCGTTCTTGTGGTACATGATGCACTTCTCGGCAGCGGTGCCCTTGCCCGAAAGGTTCGGATGGACGATCCAATTGACGCCGGCCCAGCGGAACATCGTCAGGTTGGACGAGAACGGCTTGTTGCTGACGTAATCGACGCTGGCGAATTCCTTGGTCTGCATCAGGTAGGCGTATGCAGCCGGCGTGATGAGGCAAGAAATGTTGCCGTCGATGGGCACGGCGTTGTTGCCGAGGATCGTGACCGCGTACATGGCGAGGTCAAGGCTGAACTTGTCGGCGACGCCGGTATCCTGCGTGCCATCTTCGAGCGCGTCGATGATGTCGGAGTCGATCTTGCGGTTGATGACGGCCATGCTGTTCATCTGCATGATGCGGCGACCGTCGCCTTGCGAGGCATAGATGTTGAAGCTGGTCCGACGACGCAGATCATGCCATTCCACGAGGGTCGCGGACGACTGCGTGAGGTTGTCGGCCTTGGCCGGGATCATACCGTTGGTGCCGCGCGTGACGGCTTCGGCGCCATCCGAGTCTGCGACGAGGAATACAGCGGTGTTGCCCTGAATATCCGTATCGGTCGTGACGGTGCCACGAACGAGGGACTGACGTTGCTCGAAACCGGCGATGAATTCTTCGCGGTACCGTGTTTGGAAGGCAGTGTCGCCCATGATGTGAATCTCCCAAAAAGGAATGAATGAGTTATCGACTCACTTGCCTATGGGGTATCCAACTTCTCAGGGTCGCCGGGGTGTCCTTTCGGGGCCGGCTGCTCTTTTTGTTGGGGCCGCAGCTTGAGTTGCAGGCGTATTTGTACCATTGCGCATATCCCAAGTCAAAACTGTGCCCTTAAAAAGAGAGGGGGCCGAAGCCCCCAAACTAGACGAAAGGACCACCCCCTTTCTTAGCTGTTCCCTTGCAGCACGTTGAAGCGCAGCACCCCCGACGTGTGGGAGTTGATGACCAGCTTGACCGCCTTGATCGGGGCCACGATCCCCACATCGGAGGTTGCCGTCTTCGTGACCATCGTTCCGTCCGTAACCCCACGAGCGGCCGACGTTTCGATGTCGTCATATGTCCGCATCAAGGAGTAGTTGGCGGAACCGGACACCAGCACCACCCCGACGCCCACGGAAAAATTCCGTTGCAGGTAGTTGAGCGGAACCCATGGGGTGCAGGCATCCGCCGCCCAGCCGATGTCGAAGGTGTCGGCGCCAGTAGTCGAATCGACGGTCACTGACGTGACGGTCTTGAGCCGTACCGGGAAGGATACCGACGCGACCCCGTTCGGGCCGGCGACACTCGTCGTGACGGCTACGCCGTTGGCATTGGTGCCGGTAGCGGTGAAGGTCTTGCCGCTGTGGTTCGTCGCCGCGTTGCCGAGGATCGTGACCGTATGGCTGCAATCGTCGCCCATGTCGTTTGCGGTCAGGGCAAAGCCCCCCGCGTCGTAGGCAACATCGTCTGCAAGACCGTTGGCATCTGCCGCCGCGACGGTGAATGTCTTGGTGTAGTCGGTTGAACCGTGCTTGAGTTTGGACATGATTACTTCCCTCCCTTCTTGGCGGGGATTTTAGCCCCGCTACGACGCGCGGTATCGAGCGCAATGGCAACAGCCTGCTTCTGCGGCTTGCCGTGTTTCATTTCCGTGGCGATGTTCTTGCCGATGGTCTTCTGCGATGTTCCCTTCTTCAACGGCATGTTAGCGCCCCTTTCCTTTTTCCATTGCCTGCACGAGTTCGAGGTAGCGGGCTTGATTCTTCGCCGCCTTCGGTCCCTTCCAGTATTCGGATTCGGTGTCACCCATCATCTTGCGAAGGCCCGACATTTCCGTCTCCACCGCTTGCACCGCATTCGTGCCGCTGCCCGGTACGACTGAACCGATGGGGTTCAACTCGCGCCCGAGAGCGACGGCCCACCGCGCGAAGTGCGGGCTATCCCCCAGCAGAGTGCCGTCAGGCAGATATGCCTGCGTCAATTCCCGTTGCACTTCCGGGGGCGCCGACGCCACGAGGTTGTTTGCGATCTGGATGTTCTTCCGATAGTCGGTGCCGTACTCTTCGCGCAGGATGTCTTCCGTTTCCTTCACGCGATTCGCAATCGCCTGCAACTGCTGCGCCTTGCCCTCTTCCTGCTTGTTGAAGAACCACGCCAGCGCGCTCTTGACTTCCTCGGGCTTGTAGTTGCTGTCGTGGGCAACCTTCAAGAAGTCCTCCACGAAAGGCTTGTCGTTGTCGCCTATGACGAGGCCGTTGGGGAGCGAGAGGTCGTAGCC
>Ga0316628_100000067_pt1 | contig 55892 bp, 75 predicted proteins | sample OWC_Aug_M2_C1_D5_FD_207648 | JGI IMG/M metagenome (GOLD analysis project Ga0316628, IMG submission 207648) | Wetland soil microbial communities from Old Woman Creek delta, Ohio, United States - OWC_Aug_M2_C1_D5_C | ecosystem: Environmental > Terrestrial > Soil > Wetlands | place: USA: Ohio...
GTAGGCGGCGTAGACGGCGGCGTCGGCGGCGTAGGCGGCGGCGTAGACGGCGTAGACGGCGGCGTCGGCGTTGGCGGCGGCGTAGACGGCGGCGACGTTGGCGGCGTTGGCGACGGCGTAGGTGGCGTAGGCGGCGTAGGCGGCGTAGGCGGCGGCGACGTTGGCGGCGTCGGCGGCGCCGGCGGCGGCGTCGGCGTAGGTGGCGTTGGCGAACGAAGGGCCACGATCCTCCCCACTCAGCCACTTTCCCGCCCAGCTAACGAAGGCCGGCGCTTTATACACTTCAAGCGCGCATAGAATGCCGAAGGCAACCCGCTGCGTCGTCGAGATTTCAGGCAGGGGTAATTCTTCTAACAAGGTTTGTACCTTCGCGCCTTGCTTCAAGCCGTCGTCCTCGACAACGCCGGAGCATTGAATCTTGAACATACGCGGATTCTTGTAGCGGGCATGGATGGGGTTGAATAGCATCGCTTGTTCGGGCGAGGCGTATTGATGTAGCACTTGCCCCGAACAGAGTTGGGCGCCCTCTTCCTTGGCGCTGACGGAAACATTCAATTCCCACTTCAGCCCCCCGTAGGATGTCATTTCTTGTGTAAGAAGTTTGTAAGCGATTGTCATGTCATTCTCCTTTGATACCCATCAATCTGAACCACTCTTTCACCTTGGACCTACTCAATGGTTGGGAGTTCACCCACGCCCACAAAATAAGTTCAAGGTGAAAGCGCCCCGGCAACCGGTTAGTCAAGTCGCTGACCAGTGCGAGGCGATCCATCACTTCTTGCCCTTGCGCAGCGCCCGCTCCTGCATCACGCGCGCCTTCACAGCCAGCGAGTAGATATGCAGCAAGGGCAGCGTCTCTTCGCGCCTTGTGCCTTGTGGCCGCACGCCCAGCAACCCCGAGGGATAGATCGTCACGACGAGGTTGCGGAACTTGCCGGCATCGCGAATGACCTCGTTCGACACGCGCGACACAGGCTTAGTTAGCTGGGTGGTCATGACGCTCTCCTGTCAGAGTAAGAGAAGGCCACCAAAAGTTCAGAGAATATTTACAGGTCGCGCTTACGCGCAACAGTGATGATGCTGTAGCTACTGTGCAGCACGTCGCGCAAATATTGCGAGCGGGCGTACTTCGGATATCCATTCTCGTAGCACTCCTTCAGTTGCGGATGCCCGTGCTCGCCCAGCCACTCATAAGCACGTTGCAGGATGTAGCTGTCGCAGCCGTATTCCAGCGGCAGGTACGCGATTTGCTCGCCCTTGTGGAAGATGCGAACGGTGCAATACATCCCGCCGTACATGCGACGCGGCACTTGCCGGCCTTCAATGTGGTAGTTGGTTTTCATGGCTTGCCTCAGTCGTTCGGGGTGTAGGTCAGGATCGTCTGGAAGTCTTCGGCACCTACTACTTCCTTGGCGGCGGCGGCGATGAGCGATTCCACTTCGGCCTTGCTCAGATTGCGCGTGGTGGCCGGGATGCCTTCCGGCGTGGTGTAGCACAGCGTATAGCGGGCGTACTTGGTGCCCAGGATGGGGAGGTCGTTTCTCATTTCAGTCTCCTACTATCTAGGCCACTTGGCCCCACATACTCGCTGATCTCTGTATCCACCGGACTCTGTGCCGGCGCTTTGGCGGACTCGTTGCCGCCTCAGATCATCCATCTAGTGAGTATGTAGCGTTCCGTGGTTGGTTGATCGGTGTTCTTCGTTCCCTGCCTTCACAACGTCAGAGTAGCATTCACTACACTTGGTTCCAATAGAAGTTTTCTATTGTAAAGTTTTACAAATTTATGAGATGGAAAGAAGGCTATCTATTTATGTAATTTTTTACATTGTCTTTAGAATCAACTGTATTCGTTTGCAAGTTAAAGTAGATTCTGGAGAAACAGATCGATGGCACGATTCTTTCTCGACACACAACAAATGTCATAGTGAGTTGCCTAATTTTTAGGCAGGAATTTATGGCAGATGAATTTGCAAAGTTTTACAAACGCTTTGGAATCAACTGTATTTCTTTACAATCGTAGGTGAAGTCTTAAGGCGGAACGCTTTCGTTCCGCCAAGGGGGATGTCAATGTAATATAATACCCACACTGGCGGGTGTGGCGGAACGCTTGGCGGAACGCGTAAGTGCTTGATTCTATTAGTTGGCGGAACGCTGGCGGAACGCTGGCGGGTTTGCGGTCCCTACTTAGAGGCGGTGGCGGGCGGGACTCTACTCTCTAGGAGAGTCCGCCGGACCCGCCAAGAGGGTGCGGGTATGATCTCTATAAACTCTCAAACCCCTTCCTGCAAAGAATTACAAAACGCTCATTGCAAAACAACGGGGCCGAAAGAGGAGGACGCGCCCCTCCGCCCGCCCTACCTTGGTGGGTTGCCTGCGTAAAGCGACAGTGGCCCAATACAGTCACTATGAGCAACGATCTGGACCTGACTCTGCCGACCATGCTGCCCGACCACCTGCGGCCCATGGAAGACCGCCTACGGTTGTTCTTCGCCGACTTGGCGCGGTATGGCAATGCGACCCGTGCTGCGAAAGTGGCCGCGCTCAACTACGCATGGCTGATCTCCCAACGCAAGCGGGTGCCTGCCATGCGCTCGCGCTGGGAGCTTGCCCTTGCCCAATACGCCGATGCGCTCGAAGCGGCAGCCTATACCCGTGCGGTTGATGGCACGGTCAAGCCGGTCTATCAGGGGGGCGTCAGGGTTGGCGAGCTTCAGGAGTACAGCGACAGCCTGCTAGGCAAGATGCTGGAAGCCAATAGCAAGAAATATGCTCGCGCCCAGCGCGTTGAACTGGCTAACGCTGAAGGGGCGACGTTCAAGGTAGAGCAATCGCCGACCGTTATCGCTCGCAAGCTGGCCTTTGCTTTGGCGCTTGGCTTGCAAAAGGCAGGCGATAGCCCGCAGCCTACAGACGGCGCGCAGGCTGTAGCCGGCGAAGATGCGGCGATTGATATGTCGCCCTACCCCGAGGATGAATCTGCCCCGGACGATGGCAGTGATTTGGCTTGATCGTCCAATCCACATAACGCTCGCATGAGCATATAACTTTGTCATAACGGAAAGGAAACACATCATGTCTCGCATTCTGCAATCGCTGTACAGCCGCTACGTGGGCACCACGCACGACGGCAAGCTGCTGGCAAAGGGGGGCTTCGTGTCGGGCGACAACGGCAAGCAAATCGCCCATCCCAGCCCCAAGACTGCCTCGCTGTTCGACGACTTCACGGGTGTCGCGCTCAACACGTTCAAATGGAACGTTGTTGAGACGGACACCGACGCAACCGAGACCGTGCTGGCTGGCGGCATCGGTGGCGTGCTGCGTGTCGTTACCGGCAATGACGATGGCAACGCTGTCGTGCTGCCCGATGCGGCCGGCGTCACTGGCGCGCTGCAATGGCAAGCCAGCAACGGCGGGCTGTGCTTTGAAACGCGGGTGAAGCTGTCCCGCATCACGCTGGCCTACATGTTCCTTGGCTTCACCGACCTCATCACCATCGAGGCGCCGGTCATTGCCAGCCAGACGGCGGACGGTATCACCACGAACGCGACGGACGCGGTTGGCTTCATGTTCGACACGGGCAGCGCGAGCGATACGCTGTTCCTCGTCGGGGTGAAGAACAACACGGACGCGACCACGCAAGTCCTGACCGAAGCGCCCGTCGCCGATGAGTATGCGACCTATCGCATCGAAGTGAGCACGGCTGGTGTTGCGACGTTCTACCTGAACGGCGTGCAAGTGGGTACGTCGATGTCGTCCGCGCTGACTGCGGCTACCGACCTCACGCCTGTCGTGCTGTTCAGCAACACGGACGGCACCAGTGCGATCAATGCGGACGTGGATTACATCCATGTCAGCATGAACCGTGGCGCGGACGGCGACGCCTTCTAACCTGTAGCGCTCAACCAAGGCGCCCCCGATAAGGGGGCGTCTGTTCATCATGCAAATACTTCGTGGTTTCTCAACTGACCCTACGCAGCCAATCACGGGCCCCTTCCCCTCTCGCAATGGCGTGTTCTTCGAACTGCGGGGCGGGGATGTGGCCGAACCTATCGGCTTCGGTACGAACTGGTTCAAGCCCCCCTACCCATCTCATGTCTTGCGCTTCTTCTGCCCGTGGCGCGTGCTGCCCTTCCTGTCGTGGAAGTTGGGAAGTTTTGGCGGTTACATCGGCTTCAAGGCATATGGCGTCGATGCGCCTGAGTATCCCCTGTGGCTATGCAAACCGGAAGAGTGCTACTCCGGCAGCGTGGCGATGTGCATCACTGCCCGGCTGGCAACGACGCTATGAAATCCAAGTACATAGGCGCTGCGCTGGCTGTCGTGCTGTGGCTCGCAAGCATCGGCGTGCAGGTTGCCTACGGCGCCCCCGAGGAACCGACTGTAAAGGACGAGGCGACGACTGTGAAGATCAGGCAATGTGGATCGTTCAACACCGACCAACTACGCCAAGACCTCAAGGATCAGGCAACAAGGCAGGACAACGAATGGCGCGATATGCTGCTGAACATGCTGGCTTGGCAGCTTGACTGCGAGCGGGGAAAGAACAATGGGCAGTGAGCCGCGCATACCCGAGATGCTGCGTGCGCTGGGGGGCATGAGCGCTGACGAGTTGGCCGCAGCAGAGGCGGACGCCGACAAGATCATCGGCAAACGTCTATGGACACCCAATCCCGGCCCGCAAACGGACGCCTACTTCTGCATGGCGGATGAGATTTTCTACGGGGGCCAAGCGGGGGGCGGCAAGTCGGACCTAGAGATTGGCCTGTCATTGACCGAGCACACACGCGCTTTGCTGCTGCGACGCACCAACAAGGAAGCGGCGGGCCTCGTTGAGCGCATGGCCGAGATCATCGGCAACCGCGATGGCTGGTCAGGACAGAATGGCATGTGGCGCTTGGACGGGCGCACCATCGAGATCAGCGGTTGCCAACTGGAAGACGACAAGCAAAAGTTCAAGGGCTTTCCGCATGACCTGATCTGCTTCGATGAGGTCAGCGACTTCACTGAGAGCCAGTATCGATTCATCATCGGTTGGAACAGATCAACCAGGCCGGGGCAGCGCTGCCGTATCGTGGCGGCAGGCAACCCGCCGACGCGACCCGAAGGGCTGTGGGTCTTGAAGCGCTGGGCGGCATGGCTCGACCCCAATCATCCGCATCCTGCCAAGGTTGGCGAGTTGCGCTACTACACCACGAACGACGACGGCGAAGAGATTGAAGTTGATGGACTCGGCCCCCACTTTATTGGTGGGGAGTACGTCATTGCACTCAGCCGCACGTTCATCCCTGCGGAGTTGAGCGACAACCCCGACCTAGCGGCCACGAACTACGCAGCCACGCTTGCAGCCCTGCCCGAAGAACTGCGGGAGGCGTATCGTAATGGGCGGTTCGATTTGGGTCTGAAGGATCGCGCCTACCAGACGATCCCGACGGTTTGGGTACGTGCCGCCCAAGAGCGATGGACGAAGAATCCGCCCGCAGGCGTCCCGATGTGTGCCATGGGCGTCGATGCGTCGGGTGGTGGCAACGACCCGATGATCATCGCGCCCCGTCATGGGGGCTGGTACGCCCCCACCATTCGGGTACCCGCCAAGGAAATACCGCAGGAAAGCGCTGGCCGCTACTGTGCGGGCATTGTCATTATGCACAGGCGCGACGGCGCGGAAGTGGTCGTCGATTTGGGCGGTGGGTATGGCTCGTCGATGTACGAGCAACTGTCCGACAACGGCGTACAACCACGTGGCTACAAGGGTGCAGCGGCGGGCGTGGGCAAGGACATGAGCGGGCGCCTGCGGTTCAAGAATGCGCGCTCGCAAGCGATCTGGAAGTTCAGGGAGGCGCTTGACCCCGGCCAACCGGGGGGATCGACGATCATGCTGCCGCCGTCCGCGACGCTGCTGGCTGATCTGTGCGCCTCTACCTACAAGCCCGACAGCAAGATGATCGAGGTTGAAAGCAAGGAAGAAGTATGCAAACGCCTTGGCCGTAGCACGGACGAAGGGGATGCTGTTGTCATGGCATACACGCGGGGAATTAAGCAGGAGAATTTGCAAGGTGGGTTCAAATCCATTAACGTGCTGCGGAAACCGGCTGTCCTAGTCGGACGATCTGCGCAACAGGCTCAACTGAGGAGGAAATAATCATGGGTAGCATTGCAAAGGCGGTTAGCAGCTTCTTTGGCGGCGGATCGCAGCCGGCTCCGCAGATCATCGTGGCGCCCGCGCCCGCGCCCGTTCCGGCAACGCCCGTACCCGCCGCGCCTGCCGCGACCGCTGCGCCCGTGCCGATGGCCGACACGGCGGCGACCACGGCCAAGAAGAAGGCGATCATGGCGAAGGCGTCGCAGCGCGGCGGAAGGCAATCGACGATCCTGACATCGGGCGACGCGGACACGCTGGGCTAAAGATCATGGAATATGTTGAACGCATCATCAAGCAAGGCGACGAACTATTCAGCAAGCGCTGTTCGCTGCTGTCGTATTGGCAAGAGGTCGCGGACAACTTCTACCCCGAACGTGCGGACTTCACGACCTGCCACAATCTCGGCGCCGACATGGCGCGCAACCTGACGACCAGCTACCCGATCATGGTGCGGCGCGACTTGGGTAACGCGATCACGTCCATGACGCGCCCGACCGCGAAGGAATGGCTGAAGATGCGGTCGCGTCGGCCTGAGAAGGAAAGCACCAAGGCGAAACAGTGGTTCGAGTGGATGAGCAAATTCATCCGCAACGCCATGTATGACTCGCGTTCCGGCTTCGTGCGCGCGACCAAGGAAGGCGACCACGACTTCGCCTCGTTCGGTCAGACGGTTATCAGCTATGAAATGAACCGCGAGTTCAACGGCGTGCTATACCGCTGCTGGCACTTGCGTGACTGCGCATGGATGGAAGACTACACAGGCAAGATCGATACGGTCTACCGCAAGTGGAAGCCGACTGTTGCCGTGCTCATGCAACTCTGGCCGCGCGATGTGCATCAAGACATCAAGGACAAGTATTCCAACGACAAGTTCTACGAAGAGGTCGAGGTCTATCACTGTGTCATGCCGATGGATCAGTACGTGTCGATGGGCGGCAAGAAGATGCGCCAGCCCTTCGTCTCGTGCTTCATCGACATCGAACACAAGCACATGCTGGAAGCGACGGGTATGTGGTCGCTGGGCTATGCGATCCCGCGATGGAGCACCGTCAGTGGCTCGCAGTACGCGCACAGTCCCGCCGTCGTCGCTGCGCTGCCGGATGCGCGCCTGCTGCAAGAAGTCACGACGATCCTGTTGGAAGCCGGCGAGAAGGCGGTAACGCCCCCGATGGTTGCGGTGCAAGAAGCGATCCGGGGCGATGTCAGCCTGTTCGCCGGGGGCATCACCTACGTCGATGCCGAGTATGACGAACGGCTGGGGGAGGTTTTGCGCGCGGTACAGATGGTGGATAAGTCGGGAGTACAACTCGGCCTCGAAACCATGCAGGACATCCGCGTGCAGTTGTCGGACGCCTTCTACCTGTCGAAGCTCAACCTGCCGCCGATCCAAGGGCGGGACATGACGGCGTATGAAGTGGGGCAGCGCATTCAGGAGTTCATCCGCAACGCACTGCCGCTGTTTGAGCCGATGGAGACGGACTACAACGGCCAACTGGCCGAGGGCACATTCGACCTCATCATCCACAATTCGCCCGAAGCGCGGCGATCTATCCCTGCCGAGTTGGCAGGACAGGAATTCGATTTCACGTTCGAGTCGCCGCTGCATGACGCCGTGGAGAAGATCAAGGTGTCGCAGTTCATGGAAGCGCAGCAGATCATCGCTACCGCTGTCCAACTCGATCCGTCCATCGTGTTTATGGTTGATGGTCAAAAGGCAACCCGTGATGCACTCTCGGCAGCTATTCCGAACGACTGGCTGCGCGACGAAGGCACCGTGGCGGAAATGCTACGCCAACAGCAAGAGAAGCAAGCGCTGTCCGAAAAGCTGGCACTCATGCAGCAAGGCGCGGATGTCGCCAAGACGGTCAAGGAAGCGTCGCCCACGGTCGGTGAGGGTGGTGGGGGAGGGGGTGTCGTATGAAGATCAAGGAGCTATCGATCCTCCCCTACCCCGGCAGGGCGTTTCTGGCGCGGAACCGCAAGGACTTCGTAAAGGCGCATGCCCTGCTGTTCAAGAGGGCGGCGAACATATACGAGACTACGGACGGCATTTGTGCTTGGCAGGCTGACGACGAGGGGTATTCCTACCTCCTATGGGGCGACGACCGAGACACGCTCTCGCACGAGTTGAGCCACCTGATTCTCGACGTATTCCAGCGCATTGGCATCGACCCGCGCGAGGCCAACGGCGAACCCTTCTGCTACATGCTGTCCCACCTACTCAACCAAGTCGAAAAGAACTATGGCAAACGCAGCTAAGAAGGTGCCCTTCTACCTCGCATGCGACTACACACTGCCGGTCTTGTCGGCGGTGCAGGCACTTGAGAAGGGGGAAGCGACGCCCGATCAACAGAAGAGATTTTTGACATGGCTGGTCAATGAAGCATGCATGACCTACGCCATGACGTACCAACCCGAGGGCGACCGCCAATCGGCGTTCGCAGAAGGTCGTCGGCATGTTGGCCGGCAAGTAGTCAAGCTCCTGAAACTCAACCCAAGCATCTTTAGAAAGGCAACGCAAAATGGCTGAAGAAACTGGCGGCACCCCGGCTGTTGAGGCCGGCACGACAGCGGCAACCACTGAGGCGGCAGCACCCGCCACCGAAGCGAAGGCGGCTCCGACTGAAGCCACCGAGGGGAACCCGGATGAACAAAAGGCAGCAGCGCCGGCAACAAAGACAGGCGATGCCGAACCCGCAGAGAAGCCGGGCGTCTGGCCCGAGGACTGGCGGCAACGCACCGCAAAGGGCGACGAGAAGCGGCTCAAGAGACTCGAAAGGTATGCCTCCCCCGAGGCCCTTGCCGATGCCCTCATCGCCGCCCAAGACAAGATCGCCAGCGGACAACTCAAGACCGCCCTCAAGGCCGATGCAACGCCCGAAGAATTGAAGGCGTGGCGCGCGGAGAACGGCATCCCGGATACGCCACAGGGCTACGATCTGTCGATGCCGAACGGGTTGGTCTTCGGGGAAAACGACAAGCCCTTCGTCGATGACTTCCTGAAGGTCGCGCACGAGAGCAACTACAAGCCCGAGGAAGTGAAATCGGCGCTGGCGTGGTACTTCAACAAGCAAGAGGAAGGCAAGGCCGCGCAGTTGCAGAAGATCGCGGAGCGCGTCAAGGAAACGGAAGACGTGCTGCGGGAAGAGTACGGCTCCGACTACCGGAAGAACATCACCATCGCCAACAACTTCGTCGCCAGCGCGCCCCCGGAAGTGCAGCGCGAACTGACGCAGGCGTTCCTGCCTGATGGCACGCTGCTGGGCGATAGCCCGAACTTCGCACGTTGGGTCGTCTCGCTCGGCCGCGAAATGAACCCCATCGGTTCGGTCGTACCGGGCAGCGGCACGAACGCGGTGCAAGCCGTGGAATCGGAAATGGCGGAAATTCGCAAGCTCATGGGCGACACGAACTCCGAATACTGGAAGGGTCCGAAGGCGGCGAAGATGCAGGATCGCTACCTCGAACTCCAACGCGCAATGGAAAAAGGAAAGGGGCGCTAAATCATGTCACAAATCAAGCACGGCTCGACCACCTTCACCGGGGTCTATGAGCTATCGGCGGCGGCGCCGCACGGTCTGACAAGCGGCGCAGCCTACGCGGACGGGGAAATCCCGCTGACATCCAACGATGTCGGGACGGATGACTGCGCGCACCCGGTCACGATTCTTGGCAACGCGGTGACGAACCACAGCGGCAAGAACTTCACCATCACGGGCACCGATGCCAATGACGTTGCCATCACCAACACGATCATCGGCCCGAACGGCAACGTCACAGTGACGAGCACCAAGCGCTTCAAGACGGTTACCTCGGTAGCGGTCAGTGCGACGACGGGGGCCGACACCTTCGATGTCGGGTGGTCGGCCTTGGCATCAACGCCATGGGTCGTCCTCAACTACCTGCAATCGCACTTCTCAGTAGGCGTCGGCGTGGTTCTCGTCTCGGGGTCCGCGAATTACGACCTCGAAAAGACATACGATGAAGTCGATACCAACGCCACGGTTCAAGTCGCCTACAACGACGGTACGATGGCGGCGAAGACGGACTCTTCGGATGTCGGCCTGACCACCCCGGTCAAGGCGATCCGGCTCGATGTCAATTCGCACACATCGGGCGTGCTGCGTTTCACGGTGCTGCAAGGAAACAACTGCTGAAGGGGGGTGATCCTTTAGTCTAGGGATTGGGCGCTTCGGCGCCCTTTCTCTTTAAGGGCACAGTTTTGACTTGCAAGTTGGGTAATGGTACAAATACGCCTGCTACTCAAGCTGCGGCCCCAACAAAAAGCGCAGCCGGCCCCGCAAGGACACCCCGGCCCCTGACAAAGTTGGATACCCCATAGGCAAATGAGTCGATAACTCATCAACCCTTTCGGGAGATTCACATCATGGCTGACACTGCTGCACAAACACGGTACCGCGAAGAGTTCATCGCCGGTTTCGAGCAACGCCAATCCCTCGTTCGCGGCACGGTCACGACCGACGCGGACATCCAAGCCAACACCTGCACCTTCCTTGTCGCGGACTCGGACGGCGCCGAAGCGGTCACGCGCGGCACCAATGGTATGATCCCGGCGAAGGCCGACAACCTCACCCAAGTCTCCGCGACTCTGGTGGAATGGCACGATCTGCGTCGCCGCACCAGCTTCAACATTTACACGTCGCAGGGCGATGGCCGGCGCATCATGCAGATGAACAGCATGGCGGTCATCAACCGCAAGATCGACGCCGACATCATCGACGCGCTCGAAGACGGCACGCAGGATACCGGCACCGTCGAAAAGTTCAGTCTCGAACTGGCGATGTACGGCATCACGATTCTCGGCAACAACGCTGTGCCCATCGACGGCAACATTTCCTGCCTCATCACGCCGGCCGCATACGCCTACCTGATGCAGTGCAAGGAATTCACCAGCGTCGATTACGTCAGCAACAAGCCGTTCTCGTCCAACCTGACGATGTTCCGGTGGGCCGGCGTGAATTGGATCGTGCATCCGAACCTGTCGGGCGCGGGCACGGCTGCCGAGAAGTGCATCATGTACCACAAGAACGCCATCGGCCACTGCGTCAATACCGAAAAGCTCGCCACGGCCATCGGCTACGACGAGGAACAGGACTACAGCTACGCCCGTACCACGGCGTACATGGGGTCCAAGCTCCTGCAAAACGCCGGTATCGTCATCATCAACCATGACGGCTCGGCCTACGCCGCGCAGTAATCATCAAGGAAAGGAAATAGAATCATGGCATATTCCACTTCGGCACCCCCGGTCCTTCTGATGCAGGCGCTCGGCGGCGGCGGTGTGAGCTTCTGGTACCACACTTCGGCGGATGCTACCGCCGCAGTCGATGCCAGCGGTTTCATCACCAATGGCGGCGCGCTCGGCATGAAGGTCAATGACGTGGTGTTCCACAAGGACTCCACCACGGACGCGACAGCACTGACCACCCACAAGGTTGTCACGGTGTCCAGCACCTACCCCGGTGCTGTTGATCTGAGCGATGGCACCGTGGTCGGCAGCGCGACCAACTCCGACTAATCGCAGTTCAACGCAGCAGCCCCTCCTGAGTAATTTTACTCAGGAGGGTTTTTCACAAGGAAACCTTCATGTTCAAAGTCCTGCAAAAAGACTTCACCCCGGCCGAGTTCAAGCGGGTGGAATACCGGGTCGAAGTGGATGCCTCTGTGTCCGCCGAAGACTTGCTCGCCCCCGAATGCTGGGCACACGTCGCCAAGGACAAGGGCGCCAAGCTGGGCGCCATCATCGAAGTCATCCCCCGCAACGGGGAATGGTACCTGCGTCTCATGGTGCGCGGCAAGACCGAAACCGGCCTGCGCGTCGCCATCCTGCAATACACCGAATTCAAGACCGCATCTGCGCCGGCTTCCACCGAATCGGAATTCGAGATCAAGTTCCGAGGGCGTGCTGGATGGAGTGCGGTGCGGAAGTCGGACAAGTCTGTCGTGTTCGAGGGCGGCACTGCCCGCGAGGACGCGGAGAAGTACGTGACCGAACAAGAAACCGCACTGGCATAACACCATGACCGACCGCCTCTCACTCTACAACGGCGCCCTGCAAGTCGCAGGGGAACGTGATCTCGCGTCGCTGACAGAGAATTGCCCCCCCCGGCGTTACCTCGACTCCGTGTGGAACAGAGGGGCGGTCGATTACGTTCTTGGTGCGGGGCAGTGGAAGTTCGCTACCCGTAGCGTGGAATTGCTGGCCGACACGACGGTGGAACCCTCTTTTGGTTTCGCCTACGCCTACGAGATTCCCACCGATCATATCCGCACCGTTGCGTTGTGCTCGGACGAGTTCTTCAAGTGCCCCATCTTGCAGTACAACAAGGAACAGAACTACATTTTCACCGACCTCGAACCGATCTACCTTCGGTACGTCAGCAACCACGCCGACTACGGCAGCGACTACACGCTCTGGCCCGCTGACTTCGTGGAGTATGTGCATGCCTATCTGGCATTCAAGATCAGCAAGAAGCTGAACCAGAGCAACGAAGACCAGCAATCGCTGTTCTCGCTCGCAAAGCGTCTTCTCTCGGACGCCAAATCTTCCGACGCAATGGAAGGCCCGACCGTGTTTCCGCCCGCAGGGCGCCTCGTTCGCGCGAGACGCGGGGGCAGTTCCGGCACTCAGGATCGGGGAAGTCGCAACCAACTCATAGGGTAACGGCACCATGGAAACCCACCCGGTTCTATTGGCCTTCAACCGGGGGATGGTGTCCCCGCTTGCTACGGCCCGCGTCGATCTGAAGCGCATGGCGCTCTCGGCGGAAGTACAAACCAACTGGATGCCCCGCGTGCTTGGCGCGATGATGCTGCGCCCCGGTACCCGCCTGATCGGCAACACATATATGTACGCCGCTGGGGTGTATCTCCCCTTCGTATTCTCCACCGACGACACCGCGCTGCTGGAACTCACGGACTATCGCCTGCGCGTGTTCATCAACGATACGCCGCTGACGCGCGTGGCCGTCTCGTCCGCCGTGTCGAATGGCGAATTCACGACCGATCTTACTGGCTGGACGGACAGCGACGAATCGGGTGGAGTTTCCTCATGGTCTGCGCTGGGCGGTGGAAGCCTTGCGTTAATAGGCAACGGGACCGCTTCCGCCATGCGGGATCAGCAGATAACTGTTGCCGCTGGTGACCAAAATAAGGAGCATGGCCTAGCAATATTTGTCGCTCGAAGCAACGTGGTTCTTCGTGTTGGCTCGACGCAGGGGGGCGTGGATTACATAGACGCAATCGCCCTCGGGCCGGGGGCGCACTCTATCGCTTTTACCCCGACGGGGAATTTCTGGATTCGGTTGTCATCAAATAGCCCGACAACCGCTTTGATTAACTCAGTCGCCGTTGAGTCTGCGGGGGTTGTGTCTCTCACCACAATTTGGCCTGCCTCCACTATCAAGGACGTTCGCTTCGATCAATCTGGCGACGTTGTGTTTTGTGCCTGCTATGGGTACCGCCAACAGCGCATAGAACGGCAGGCGGCAAGGTCGTGGTCGGTCGTGGATTATGTGTCCAGTGATGGGCCTTTTAGATTTATGAACACGACACTGACTACGCTTACGGCGGGGGCGTTGTCCGGTAGTACGTCTCTTACCGCATCAAAGCCGACGTTTAAGACCACGAATGTTGGGTCGTTGTACCGCCTATCCTCGTCTGGTCAGAATGTGGTGAGTCCCATCACGGCCGAGAACATATTCACTGATCCTATCAGAGTAACGGGGATAGACAGCGGACGCATATTCGCGGTAAATATATCTGGTACTTGGTCCGCTACCGTTACCTTGCAGCGGTCTGTTGGGGATGTGGGCGATTGGACGGATGTCGAGGACTATACGGTAAATACGATAAAGTCGTTCGACGATACCCTCGACAATCAGATCATATATTATCGCCTAGGAGTCAAAACCGGGAACTTCACGTCCGGTTCAGTTTCTGCGGGTCTAGCCTACGCGGCAGGCTCCATTGAAGGGATTTGTGTGGTCACAGGCTTCACAAGTTCAACGGTGGTAAGTGTTGATGTGGTGAAGAATTTCGGTAGCACGACCGCCACGGATACCTGGTGGGAAGGGGAGTGGTCGCCAAGACGTGGATACCCCTCTTCTGTAGCGTTTCACGACGGGCGGCTTTGGTGGGCTGGTAAGGATTTGATCGCAGGTTCGGTATCGGACGACTTCACTAGTTTCGACGATACGGTAGAGGGAGACTCTGGCCCGATTACGCGGAGCATCGGCTCCGGCCCGGTGGATAGGATCAACTGGTTGCTTCCTCTGACCTGTTTGATTGTTGGGGCGCAGAGTGCGGAACTGACGGCCAAGGCTAGCTCGCTGGATGAACCGCTGACCCCCACAGCGTTCAGTATGAAGTCGTCTTCTACGTTGGGTTCCGCTTCTACCAGAGCGGTGAAGATAGACGGCGGTGGTGTGTTCGTGCAGCGCGGCGGTGCGCGCGTGTATGAACTTCAGATGGACCCGTACAGCCTGAACTACTCGGCCGAAGACCTAACGGCCATCGTGCCCGAGGTTGGCTTGGGTGGTATTCTTCACATCGCGGTGCAACGCACCCCCGACACCCGCATCCACTGCGTCCGCACGGACGGCAAGGTGGCGATCATGATCCATGACCGTTTGGAGAAGGTGACGTGCTGGGTGCTGTACGAGACGGACGGCGTGGTGGAGGATGCCGTCGTTCTGCCGGGGTCCGGCGAAGACGTGGTGTATTACCTCGTCAAGCGCACGATCAACGGGACCGACAAGCGCTACCTTGAAAAGTGGGCGCTCGAAAGCGAAGCCAAGGGCGCCGCCTGCACGATCCTGACGGACAGCACCTACACCTTCACCAGCGGTGGTGCAGCCACCACGGCGGTTACTGGATTGTCGCATCTGGAAGGCGAAACTGTCGCGGTGTGGGGCAACAGCAAAGACCTTGGCACCTACACCGTAGCAAGCGGCGCGATTACGCTGTCCGAGGCTGTGACGACGGCGTACATCGGCCTGCCGTATGAAGCCGACTTCACGAGCGCCCCGTTCGCGGATGCGAGCCAGATTCTTCTGAGCCAGAAACAACAACTGCACCACGTCGGCCTGATCCTCGCGGACACGCACGCGCAGGGGATCACCTTCGGCATGGATGCAAACTACATGTCATCCATGCCCCTGATCGACAACGAGGGCGCGGCGGTGGATCAGGACTCGATCTGGTCAAGCTACCGCGCCGACAGCATTCCTGTGGAGGGGAATTGGAGCAACAACGCGCGGTTGCTTCTGCACGCGGAAAGCCCCCGCGCCTGCACGGTGCTCGCAGCGATCCTCTCGGTGACAGGCCATGACAAGTAAGATCGTCTTCCGCCCGCTGACTAAAGCGGATTTGCTATGCTTCTCCGATGGCATAGCGATACCGCAATCTGTGCGTGGTTTTGCTGGAGAGGTCGATGGTAGGCTGTTGGGTGTTGGCGGTGTCAGTTACGAAGGAGGCCGACTCGTGGCCTTCAGCGAACTTACCCCCGAGGGCAGGAGAAATAAGAAAGCCATCGTAAGGGGGAGTAGGATGCTGCTTGAACTTATAGCCGAATACAAGCGGTCTATATACGCGGTACCCGACAAGAACAAACCAACGGCCGCATACTTCCTAGTCAAACTCGGATGGAGACCTTCGGGGCAGTTCAACTCCGAGGGCGACGAAATTTTCGTGAGGGGACACTAATGGCTTTTTTATTTCCAGCAATGGCGGGGGCGGGGGCAGCCGCTGGGGCCGCTGCCGGGGCAACAGCCGCTGGGGCTGGTATAGCGGCGGGAGCGGCAAGTGCTATGTCGCTGGGCACGGCTATATCAATCGGTAGCACCATACTTTCTCTTGCGGGAGCGGGAAGCCAAGCCGACGCGATGCAAGAAGCCGCAGCCGCCAACGCCGCCAACGCGCAGGCCGTTGCCAACGCTAACGCCGCCAACGCCAACGCCATCGCGCAGGCCAACGCCGAGTCGATGCGTATTTCGGCCGAAGCCAACAAGAAGCAACTAGACTATCAAGCCGGGCAGGAAGAGGCCATGGCACAGCGACAGGCCATCGAAGACCGGCACAAGGCCACCCTGATGCTTTCGCGGGCGCAGGCAGTGGCCGCAGCATCCGGTGGCGGTGCTTTGAGCGAATCCCTCATGTCGGGCATCCTCAACCAAGGTGAATTGCAGGCCGGGTACAGCATGTATGCCGGCACAGAGAAGGCCAAGGGACTGCGATATCAGGGGGACATCGCGCTGTACGACGCTCTGAGCAAAGGCAACATCATGAAAACGGAAGCGTACAACACGGGCAACATCGAGCGGATCGCTGCCGGCAACCAAGGTTCGGCCGGTATAGCCGATGCATCGAACCGCGCGACCGCGACGCTCATCGGCGGCGCGGCGACGGCGGGCACCATGTTCTCCCGCCTTGCCCCCTCCGATCCCTACGGGAACAAGTAACCATGGCCCGCCTACCCGCCCCCGAAGACTATGGTGTAAGCATTCCTCGCCCCTCGCGGGGTGTTGTCGATGTGCCGGTCGCCATGCAGCACACTACCCGGCAGGTTCCCACCGAGGTCAAGCCGGATGTCTATACTGGCGAAGCCTTGCAACAAGCCGGCAAGATGATCTTCAATGAAGTCGAACGGCGCACGGTCGAGATAGAGGCGCTGAAGAAGCAAGAGCAAGCAAAGCTTGATTCGCTCAAGGCGCAAGACGCCCTCACGCAGATCAGACAAGCTCGGTTCGATCTCACGATGGGCGACAATGGCGCGCTCAAGGTGCAAGGCGGGAACGTCCTCAGCCCGACATACCTGAGCGGGTACAAGGATCAACTGGACACGAAGGTGACGGGCATCATGGCGAACCTGTCTCCGACGCAGCAGGCGATGCTGAAGCCCCACGCCGACAACGAAGTGCTGGGCCTGCAATCGGACATCCTGCGGCATTCGATGGGGGAAGCCGACAAATACAAAGAGATCGTTCAGAAAGGCAATGTCGATACCATCGCGAGCATCGGGGCGTCGTCGTGGAACGATCCCGCCAAGTTCGAGCAACAACAGATGCTCTTGGACAAGCAAGTCGAACAGACGGCGCGCGAACGCGGTATCACCAGTGACACCCCCGAGGGTATGAACACCATCAGCGCCATGCGGCGCAAGGTGCAGTCCCCCATGCTGGTGGCTGCCGTCGTCACGGCATTGGACAACCGCGACGTGAAGCGCGCACGGCAGATATTCGACGAGAACTCATTCTCCATCGACCCCGACAAAAAACTCATATTGGCCGACCAGATCACCAAACAGGAAGACGCTTTTAGCGTTCAAAGTGGATCGGCGGATTTCCTAACGAACAAGGTCTATCCTCAGCAAACCACCACCCGCAAGTTGGAAAACGTCGTTCTTGGAAAGACGGGCCTCGCGGCGGCGATCACCACAGGGGAGTCTGGTGGTTTGGGTGACACGCAAGCGCAGATTCGCGGCCCGGTTATCCAGTCTGGTCCCATGAAGGGGCAACAAGCGGTGGGTCCGCACCAGATTATGCCGTCCTCCGCGAAGCAAGATGCAGCCGAAGCCGGCATACCATGGGATGAGAACCTGTTCTATGGGGACACCAGACCCGGCACACCGGGGCGGCAGTATCACGACGCGCTGCAACAAGCTCACTTGGCGCGACTCATAAAGATATTCCCGAGGGCTGAGGAAATCGTCGCGGCATACAATACCGGCGAGAAGAATGTCATCGAGGCCAAGAAAAAGTTCGATGCCGCGATGAAACTGAAGAGTTCGGGTGTCGATCCCGTGTTGCCAATGGGCGCGGACCCGAACGACTTTTCCTTCCTCGACTTCCTTCCGAAACCCAGCGAGACGAAGCCGTATGTCAAGAAGGTCATGGCTGAGATAAAGGCACAACCCGACATCGTGGCCCCGAGCAAGCAAGACATTGAAATTGAAATGGCGAAGCGGTATCCAGGTCGCCCCGATCTGGCTGCGGAGGCAACCAAACAAGTTGAGCATTCCATCGACCTTATGAAGGAAGGGCGGAAGTCGGAGATTGAACAGACCGAGGAAAAGCTCTATGGCTATATGAATCAAGGCAAGACCTTTCAAGAAATACCTGTTGAATTATTGTCGAAATTGCCGATGCAGAACCAAGACAAGATGCGCGAGGTTTTCGCCAAGCACATCAGTGGTGCTCCGCGCGACAGCAACCAAGGTCTTCTGACGAACATAAATTCTGATCCGAATTACCTCGCCCGTATCCCTAATGCAGCATGGAATGGCCCGGTTAGAACACAACTATCTGAATATGACTGGAACCGCTTCGACAAGCAACGGTCGGCGCGGTTGGGCGGCGATGTCAAGGCCGCAGAGACGGTGGATTCAGGCGCTGTGCATTCACTGCTTACGTCGCGGTTCGATATGCTGGAGATATACCCCCCGAAGGACAAGGGCACCAACAGGGTGTGGGAGGCGCAGATTAATTCCGCACAGGGCGTTCTGGAACAGGCGGTCCTTGACAGGCAAAAGCGGTTGGGGCGACAACTCACTGACGTGGAAATGAAGCAAGTCGTGAATGACCAATTCACCCACAACATCAAATTCCAGAACTCGTTCCTAGGGTACCCGCTGCCGGATTGGATGCCGGGTGGCGGCGTGTCCGTCACGAACATTATGACCATGAAGTTCGATGACGTTCCTGCGGAAGCGGTAAGCACACTGAAGAAGAAGCTGAAGGACGGCGGTATTCCCGCGCCTACGAACACACAAATCCTCACCCTCTACAAACAACTCCAATTGGGTATGAAGTAATGGCCTCCGAACTCGAACTTAAGTCCAGCATCGACAGCTTCATCCAGCGAGAGCAGGCCTATAAGGAATCGGTGCTGCGCAACAACTTCTCCAACGTCGCCAGCACCGCACCCGAACAGTTCGCCAAGGATATAGCGCTGTCGAAGGCGACGATGATCCCGATTCAAGCCCTGCACTCCGATCCTGAAGAGGCGGCGCGGCATAGGGCCTTGGTGGGTACGGACTTCACCGGGCTTGTGACTGATGCCCCGAAGACGGCGGACTTCCTGCTGAACCCGGTGAATGCCGGGATCGCTCGCAATGACGTGGGCAATCTCTCTTCGATGGAGAAGGGAATCACTTCCCTTGAGAAGAACGATTCCATCGTCGGCGACCTGATGACTGCACTGCACATAGGTACGACAGTGGATATTCCGCAGACCGTCTTGGGCCTTGCCACGGTTATCCACCAGACCATGCCGCTGACCAGAGTAGCCGAATGGGCACTTCCTCAGTTCTTTACGGACATGCGCACCAAGAGCACCCAAGCCGTGCGCGATATTCTGGAGAAGAATCGGGCCGAACTGGAAACCCAATACACCCCGGCATCGGTGGCGTCCAACAAGAAGAACTTCTTCGGGGATGAAGTCACATGGAAGAACGTCTTCGCGGAGGGCATCGGCGGGGCCATCCCCAAACTCCTTGAACTGCGCAAGGCCGGGGGTCTGTTTGGCGAGGCTTGGACGGACCCCCGTAAGCTGGCGCTGTCCGCTACGGAATCGCTGCCCGGTACCGTCGCCACGATGGGGCCGGTGTCGTTGCTCGCAAAGAAGGCCGCGCTGACGGCTGGCTCGGCCATCTATGCCTCCGCCATACAGGGGGGCGCGTCGGAAGGCACAGCGGTGGCCCTTGCCACCAAGGGCGCAACAGTGGCGGCTGAACGTACCGCCATGATCGCGGGCGGCATAGCCGAAGGTCTTCAGGGCGCGGGGCAGCAGTACGAACAGACTCGCGGGCAGATCATGTCGATGCCGCTCGACACACTGAAGGCGTCCCCGGAGTACCAAGCCGCTTACAACGCGTTACCGCAGGACATGCCAGAAAGCGAGAAGGAATTGCGGGCACAAGCGCAGGTAGCGGACAGCGGCGCGACTGTTTCGTTCGCGGTGGCCTTCGCCTTCGATTCTGTTTTTGGCGCCTTGGGGGACCGGTACCTTGGTACCGCTGTGGCGGGCGGCAAGGGTGGGCGGCTGCGGTCTGTTGGCCGTGGCATCTCACAGGAGGCCCCGACCGAATTCGTCCAAAGTGGCGGCGAACAGTTCGGTACTAACTTGGGCGTTCAGCAGTATGCGGACCCCAACCAGCCCCTGACACAGAACGTGGGCGAACAGGCCACGCTGGGCGGGTTGTCCGGGGGGCTGATGGGCGCCGCAATGGGCGGCGCTTTCTATCGCCGCGTGCAGACCAACGCAGGGAAGACGCTTGCCGAAACCGCGCAGGCGCAGAACAATGCCAACACAATGTCATCGCTGTTCAGTACCGCAGCCGAGAGTCTGAAGCACGCGCCCGAGACGCTGAAGGAATTCTTCCAGTCCGTCGCTCCAGACCAGACCGTGACCATCGACCCGACGATCCTGAAGACGACGCTGGAAAGTGCAGGGCTGGATGTCAAGGACGTGCTGCCCTCTGCGGCGGCGCAATATGAGCGCGGCCCGATGCCCGGTGTCGGCATTGAACTGCCGGTGGGTGAGCTTTTACAGGGTTTGAGTGGTACCGGCGTAGAACAGACTATCGTGGATAATCTGCGCGTCACGCCGGATTCCCCGACGCTGGCTGAGACGAAGGCGGCAGGCGACAAGGCGAACGCCTACTTCCAAGAGGAAGCCGGTCGCGTGCTGGAAGAACAGGCGAAGAACGAACAGTTCCAAGCCGAGACGAAGCAAGTCCAGCAATTTATCTCCGACCAACTTGACCAACTCAACGGCCGTTTCGGGCCGCAGGTAAAGAACAGTTATTCGAAACTCATCAGTGATTTCTTCGCGGTGACTTCCAACAGGCTGGGCATCACTCCGCTGCAAATGATGAACGGTTGGCAAGACGCCACGGGGCAGCAACACCGAGGCTACAAGCTGAATGTGCTTGGCCCACAGGGGGCGCCGCTGAACAAGGCCAACATCCTGTACTACCGCCAACTCGCCAACAAGGTGCTTGGCATCGAGCACGGCTCGACGGATGCCGGCACGGTCATCCACGAGCACACGACTGCCGCACTGGCGAACGAACTGGCGAAGGCGCTCGGCGTCCCGGCGCAGAACCGGGTGGAGATCGCGCTGGCCGCGCTGGTGCATGACATCGGTAAGGGCACGCTTCCCGAAGGTTTGCTGACTGCTGATCGGGCGCTGACGCCCGAGGAACGCACGCAGATGCAGACCCACCCCGAGGCCGGCGCATCGGCGCTGCTGCAAGCGGGGGTACCGCAGAAGATCGCGGAGATTGTGCGCGACCACCACCGAGAGGTCGGCGGTGGGTATCCCACGACGAGCGACTATCTCAGCTTCAGTGCGCAAGTCCTGCACGTTGCCGACGTGGCTACCTCGGTCGGATCGCAGGATGCCGGCCACCAGTATATTCACGACGCCAGCTTGGAGAAGGCACGCGCCGTTCTCTCAGCGGAGGGGTACAACAAGGAAGTTGTCGCCGCGTTCAACAAGCTCGCGGACGAGCACCGCCTGCCCGCAGCTTTCTATCAGAAGGGCGGCACACTGCACCAAGGCATGCCGGTAGCGACCGAGGCAACCTTCACGCGTGACGGAATTCGGGACGTGCTGGGCTCGTCTCAATGGGCCATCATGACGGCGGAAAACCCGATGGGCTTGCGCGCGTCGGAGGAAGCGAATGCCAAGGCCAACGCGGACCTGTCGGCTCGACTCGATCAACTCGGTCTCGCACACTTCCAGATCAGGGGCAAGTACGGCAACATCGGGAACCCCTACGTCATCCTCGGAGTCACACCCGAGCAATCGCTGGCGCTGGGCAAGGAATTCAACCAAGAGTCGGTCCTGACCCGGCAGGGCTTGGTCTATCAGGATGGCTCTGTGACGCCTGCAACCGGCGTGACGGTGCATGCCACCGAACCTTCGGACTTCTACTCGACGCTGCCGGATGGATCGCACTTCACCATCAACCTCAACTTCGCTGCCCCGCGCACGAAGCTCGACATGGGGATCGATAGCAACGAACTAGGACAATCGAATTCGCTCGTTCCTTACACTCCCACCGCAGATAAAATCGCCAGCTTCAACCCCGAGACGCTGGACATGCGCCTGTTGGCGAACGCGAACCTGTCCTCGTTCCTTCACGAAACGGGCCACTTTTTCCTGACGGTGTATAGCGATCTTGCCGCCAGCGGGACCGCTCCGCAGGCTATCGTGGATGACATGAACACGCTGCTGAAGTGGTTCGGGATTCCCGATGCGGCAACGTGGAACGCCATGCCATTCGACCAGAAGAAGCCGCACCATGAGAAGTTTGCCGAGAGCTTCGAGCAATACCTGTTCAGCAACAAGGCACCGAGTCTCGAACTCGAATCGATGTTCAAGCGGTTCGCGTCGTTCCTTCGTCGCGTGTATGGTTCCGTCAAGGATTTCGTGGCGACGCATACCGGCGCTACGCTGACCCCTGACGTGTCGGCCGTCATGGACCGCATGCTCGCCACCGACGAAGCGATACAGGTGGCGAACGAGACGCGCAACTACTCAGCGCTGTTCCAGAACGCCGTTGAAGCCGGCATGGACGAGCAACACTTCGCGGAATACACCGCGCTCACGCGCGAGCAACAGGATGATGCCGAAGCCATGCTGCGGACCCGCAGCCTGCGGGACATGAAATGGATGCGCAACTCCTACGACCGGACGATCAAGGAACTGCAAGCGGACGCCCGCAGCAAGCGTGGTGAGGTCAGAGCCGAAGTCGCCAAGGAAGTCGCGGCATCGCCGGTCTATAGGGCGATGCGCTTCCTGCGTTCCGGCGAGATCATCGACGCAGAAGGCAACGTGGTGCAGCAGGAAATCCACAAGCTGCAAATCTCCGACGTGCAGGCGATGTACCCGAAGGAAGCCGCGCCTGTCTGGCAAACACTTGGCTACGGCAACACCGGCATGCTGGCTACGGAGGGGCTGAGCCCCGACACGGTGGCGTCGATGCTGGGCTTCCGTTCCGGCGAAGACATGATCGCGCAACTCGTCTCCGCGCCGAAGATGAACGAAGAGATCGAGACGCAAACCGATCTGCGCATGCTCGACCAGTACGGCGATCTGAATTCGCCCGAAGCGCTTGCCAAGGCGGCGGATGAAGCGATCCACAACGACGCGCACTCGCGCCTGCTGGCGACGGAACTCGCTGCGCTCAACAACAAGATCGGGGCGCCGAGGGTGCTGCTGAAGGCGGCGAAGGAATTTGCACGCCAGCGCATTGCGACCAAGACGATGAAGACGCTGAAGCCGATGCAGTACGCGGCGGCGGAAGTGCGCGCGAACAAGGCGGCGCAGGAAGCTCTGCGCAAGGGCCAACGGGATGAAGCCGCTGCGTACAAGCGGACGGCACTCATCAACCAAGTGTCAGCCAAGGAAGCCTATAAGACCGAGAAGGAACTGCGCGGCATATTCAACCGCCTGCATGCCATCGCGTCGTACAAGGAAGATTCGGCTGCGGTCAAGAGCCGTGATGCCGAGTTGGTGGCGACTACTCGCGCGATTCTGTCCGAGTTCGACATCGGCTCGAAGGGTAAGCGCGCGCAGGAATATCTGGAAGTCGTCAAGCGTCTCGACCCTGAGTTGGCCGCATCGCTGACCGACGTAATCATTGGTCTGTCCAATACCGCAAAGAACTGGCAGAAACTCTCTGTCGCTGATGCTCGTGAGCTTGCGGGGGAAATCGAAGGCTTGTGGTTCCTCGCCAAGCGCGCTCATCAGATCGAGATTGACGGTAAGCTGATGTCTTTGCAGGATGCGCAGAACGAACTCTATGCCCGCATCGACCAGCTTGGCATCCCGACCGTCATACCCGGCGAGAACAGCGCCGTGACGGAATCGGAGAAGCGACACATGAAGTTCGACCGATTCATCGGTACGCTCACGCGCGTGGAGAATTGGGTCGATGCGAAGGACGGCGGCAACACCGGCCCGTTCCGCAAGTTCATGTGGTCCCCCATCAGCGAGGCCGCGACGAAGTATCGCGCCGACAAGGCGCGTTACCTTCGCGCATACAAGGAACTGCTGCGGACGATTGAACCCACACTGACGCGCCAGTTGATCGAAGCCCCGGAACTTGGCTACACATTCGGTGCCGGCGAGGGCGGCATGGGCAAGGCCGAACTCCTGCACGCGCTGCTGCACACCGGCAATGAGAGCAACCTACGCAAGCTGCTGCTGGGTCGGCATTGGGCCACTGAGAACGAAGACGGTTCGCTCAATACGACGAAGTGGGACACCTTCATCGCGCGCATGCAGGATCGCGGGACACTGACGAAGACCGACTACGACTTCGCGCAGGGCGTGTGGAATCTCATGGAGTCCATGAAACCCGCAGCGCAGAAGGCCCACCACGAAGTCTTCGGCAAGTATTTTGCAGAGGTCACAGCCAAGGAGTTCAATACCCCCTTCGGCATGTATGCCGGGGGTTATGTTCCGGCGATAACGGACCCGTTGGTCGTCCGCGATGCCGATCTGCGAGCGCTGGCGGAAGCCGAACAGAACAATATGTCGTATGCCTTTCCCGCCCCCGCGCGAGGCTTCACGAAGTCCCGTGTGGAATCCTACACGCGCCCGCTTAAGCTTGACTTGCGCTCACTGTCTCAACACATCGACAAGGCTCTGCTGTTCTCGCATCTGGCCCAGCCGGTCAATGACGTGCGCCGCTTGATGCGCGGAAAGACGGTATCGCAAGCGCTGCATCGCCAAGACCCACAGGCGTTCAACACGATGATCGTGCCGTGGCTCAACCGTGCCGCGCATCAGATCGTGGAGACACAGACACCGGGTAAGGAAGGTCTTGGCCGCTTCTGGACAACGGTGCGCAAGAACGCCGGCATGTCCGCGATGTTCGGCAACGTAGCGAACGCATTGCAACAGGTCATGACCTCGCCCTTTACCGCGATGGTGAAGGTGCGGCCCACCATGCTGGTCGATGCCTTCGCCAAGTACGCAATGTCTCCGCGCGAATTCACGGCGTATGTCACCGGCAAGTCTCAGTACATGGGCACGCGGATGGAGAATGAAGCGATGTCGATGACCGAAGACATCAACGACATCCTACTGAATCCCTCCACCTACCAGAATACGAAGAACTGGCTGGTGAAGCACAGCTACTTCCTTCAGACCGCTGCCGACAACATCATGAGTGGCCCGGTGTGGTTGGCCGCGTACAACCAGTCCATCGAAGGCAAGATGAGCGAGACGGAAGCGGTTCGCTTCGCTGACTCTGTTGTACGCGAAACTCAGGGATCATGGGCGCCGGAAGACATCGCCTCGTTTGAGTCGGGCACGCCGTTCTATCGCATGTTCGTGCAGTTCGCCGGCTACTTCAACATGATCGCCAACTTGCTGGGCAATGAATACGTCCAGATCACGCGCGACATGGGGCTGCGCAAGGGCATGGGCCGGGGCCTGTACGTGTTCATGGTGGGGTACTTCTTGCCGGCCGTGTTCGGGGAACTGGCAATCCAACTCATGCACGGTGGCCCCCCGGATGACGACGGGGACGGCGAGTATTTGGACGACTGGCTCATGGACTTGTTCGTGTTGGCGCCAGCCCGCTACGGCACTGCGATGATCCCCGGCTTCGGCCCGGTGGCGAACGCGGGGTTGAACATGCTGAACAACCAGCCTTACGACGACCGCATTTCGACCTCGCCTGCGATCAGCATGGTTGAAAGTTCGCTGCGGGCACCGCAGTCGGTGTATCGCGCTGTGATGGGCGAGAGTAAGCCAAGCCGCGCCGTCAAGGATGTAGCGACTCTCATAAGCATGACGACAGGCGTACCTGCCAGTGCTTTGGCCCGCCCCTTCAGCTATGGCGCCGATGTAGCCGCAGGTCGGGTAGAACCCACCGGGCCGGTGGATGTGACGCGCGGAATAGCGACAGGGTTTGCAAGCCCCGAGTCGAAGCACTGAATGGCAAACTAAATTCGATAATGCTACATTTGCGGGGGCTTAAACCCCCGCGTCCCACCGGGAGAAGAGAACATGGCTGGCGTCAGCGTAGATAGAATCCGAGGGCTAACAGGCGGGCTTCCGCTGAAGGCGCCGTGCAGGGCGGCAACGACCGGGAACATCACTCTTTCCGGGGAACAGACGGTCGATGGAATCGCCCTCGTTGAGAACGACCGCTGCTTCGTTCGGGCGCAGACCGACAACAAAACCAACGGCATCTATGACGTTCAAGAAGGGACGTGGAAGCGCAGCCCCGATTTCAACAACGGGTACGAAGTCACCTACGGCACGGAGATTTTCGTGCAGTATGGCACAACCCTCCATGACAAGTTCTACATCATAACCTGCACCGACGATCCCGTTGTCTTCGGCACGTCGGCCATCACTTCCACTGTCGCCCCATCCGTCGAAGAGGCGGTGGCCGCGTCCAACCAAGCAACCATCGACGCCGCCGCTGCTGCTGCATCCGCACTCGCCGCAGGCGTCAGCGAAACCAGCGCGGGCTTGTCCGCGTCCAACGCGAGCGATTCCGCTATTGCCGCAGCCGCCAGTGCAGTCGGGGTCAGTGACTACGCCGACGCTGCCAGCGCCTCAGCTATAGCGGCGGCTGCGAGCGAGAGTGCGGCGGGGGGCAGCGCAACCGCAGCCGGTACCAGCGAAACGAATGCCGGTCTGTCCGCTGCTGCTGCTGCGATCAGCGAGACGAACGCAGGCACCAGCGAAACGAATGCGGGCACCAGCGAAACGAATGCCAACAACTCGGCCATCGCCGCCGCTGCGAGCGAGAGTGCAGCCGCAGGCAGTGAAACCAATGCCGGCACGTCCGCCAGTGAAGCCGCCGACTATGCGGCCTCAGCGCTCGCGTGCGCGGTATGGCGAACGGTCTATGGCCTGACGAGTGCCGACAGCCCCTACGCCCCGGCTGCGACCGAAGCCAGCGCCCTGTACGCGGGCGAGACGGATGCCGGCAACGTCGTCGTCAATCTTCCCGAGATTTCCGGTCTTGCGCTTCCCTACACGCTGGGCTTCAAGCTCAAGTCGGGCACCAACGATTACACCATCAACTGTACGGGCACCGACACGTTCGACAACGGCACCACGACCTACACCTTCGAGGCCGTCGGGGACAGCATTCACCTAGTCGCGGACGATGCGACGACCCCAATGGTCTGGTACATGATCGTGTTCGGATCAACCACACCTACCGGCGCCACTGCGACCGCAATGACGGTAGCAAATGAGGCTACGGATACGACTTGCTTCCCCGTGTTCGTGACGGCGGCAACGGGCGACCTCGGGCCGAAGTCGAATGCTGGTTTGGCCTTCAACTCGAACACCGGCATCCTCTCGGCAACCGGCTTTGCCGGTCCTCTCACCGGCAACGTGACGGGTAACGTCAGCGGCTCGGCGGGGTCTTGCACGGGCAACGCTGATTCCGCCGATGTTGCCGCCGCCGCCACAACCGTTATAACCGAAAACGAGGCAACAGACACAACTTGCTTTCCTTTATTCGCCTTAGGCCAAACGGGTAATTACGGGCCGAAGACGAATGCTAGCTTCACGTTCGATTCGGGTACCTGCACACTCGCCGCCACGACCTTCTCTGGCGCGTTCTCCGGCAACGCCACCACGGCCTCGGGTCTGAGCGCCACGCTCGTGCCCTCGAAGGGCGGTACCGGGGTGGCGAACAACGACGCTGCAACCATTACCCGAACCGGCGACTATGCCTTCACCCTGACACTTGCGGGCGAAGCCGGTATCTCGCTGGCATCAGGCAAGACCCCGGTCTTCAACAACAGCATCACATTCAATGGCACCGATGCCACAACGATGTACTTCCCCCCGTTCAATGCGTCGGTGGGCTACCTTACCCTGCCCCAACAATCGGAATCAACAGCCTACACCACGGTAGCTAATGATTCCGGTAAGCACATCCTGCACCCTACTGCGGACACTACCGCTCGAATCTACACCATTCCCAGCAATGCAAACGTGGCATACCCGGTAGGGACGGTCTTGACCTTCATCAACCAACACGATGCCGGCACCGTCACCATCGCCATAACGACGGACACCATGTACCTCGCTGGCGCAGGTACGACAGGTAGCCGCACACTGGCCGCGAACGGCATAGCCACGGCGATCAAGGTGGCGACGACCGAGTGGCTGATCTCGGGAACGGGGCTGACTTAAAATGAGCGGCATACTTAACTTGCTTCTGGCGGGCGCGGCCTACGTGCCGCCCGTCACCTACAACGAGATTGCGGTTGGCTGCACGGGGTCAGGCGGCAACTACATCTATGTCTATCCGTGGTCGTCCGGTCCCGGCGTCAAGTACGCCAGCCCCGCGACGGCCCCTGTCGATGAAATCCACGATGTGGATTTCTCGCCAGACGGACTCGATCTCGCGGGCGCGAACGGTTATTCGTCGCCCTACATTCAGGTGTGGGCATGGACCCCCGGCACCGGCTTCGGTGCTGTTCGATCCAACCCCGGCACAGCGTCCTCAAGCGGGCAATACTGCCGCTTCTCACCCAGCGGCGGTACGATCCTACTTGGTACGGCGGCGGCGGATTACGTCGAAGCGTACCCATGGACTTCGCACGCTTTCGGGACGAAGCATTCCAGCCCCGGTACCCTGCCGACAGGCGCGGGCAAGGGGGTGGCGTGGCATTCGTCTGGCACGTATGTATTTGTCACATCCGCAGCCTCGCCCTACGTGTTGGCATACCCGTGGTCGTCCGGCTTCGGTACCAAGATTGCCGACCCCGCTTCACTCCCTCCATCAGAAGGCAACGACGCGGACTTCAGCGGCGACATCGCTGTTGGTGCGTGGGGCAACACCGTTTGCTACCCCTTCACCACCGGTTTTGGGACCAAGCGTGCGGACCCGGCGACAAAGGCGGGCGGGGATAACAACGGCGTTGAATTCTCGGCTTCTGGTGCGTACATAGCTGCCGCGTCTTCGGCTTCCCCGTACATCAACGTGTGGCCGTACTCGAACGGGCAAGGCACCAAGCTCAGTGATCCTGCCACATTGCCCACCGGCACCGGGCGCGGTATTGGTTGGCTCAATAGCACCGATCTCGCCGTCGCGCACAGCACGTCGCCGTACTTCTCGTCGTACCCCTTCACGTCCAGTTTTGGCACGAAGTACGCCGATCCTGCGACGCTCCCCGGCAGCACGAGCTATGCCGTAACCTTCAGTTCCATTACCGTGTAAGGAATCACAACCATGAAAACCATCAACGACGACTACAAGCATGCCTTCTTGGCTGAGAAGGCCGTGGAACGCGAGCATGAGGTCTTCCACTATCAGGTCAATATCGACAACTACACGGCGATGCTGGAAACGCTGCCCAAAGGACCGTGGCCGGAAGACATTGCGGTCTATGTCGGGACCAATCAGCAGGACGTGCCGATGGCGGTACCCCCGGAGAAGATCGATCTGGTTGCCACGTATATGTGGCGCGACCGGGTGGCTGCGCTTCTCGTGTCCGAGAAGATCGAACAGGCGAAGGCCAAGCACGTCTATGACACAGTGCTCGCCGCCATCCCGGCCGAGAAGGTGGCTACGCTGATCCCGGCTGCGGCTGCGGATCGTACCGCCATCCTCACCGCCGCCAAGGCCGCGAAGCTCGCAGGCAAGTAAGTCTCCCCCATCATTCAAAAGGAATAACAAAAATGGACCCGATGGTGCAATGGCTTATCGACGCCGTGATCGGCGTTATCCTGGCGATTGGTGGAGGGTTTCTTGTCATGGTGTTTTCGATGATGCGCGATCACGTCGCCACCAATCTGCAAGAGGCGGCGAAGCTCGAAGAACTCCGCGTTCGTCTTGCCGAGAAGTATGTCATGCGAGAGGAACTGGAAAAGATGCTCGCTCCGATCTTCGTCTATCTCCGTCGTATCGAAGACAAGGTTGATGGGCGGGGCTACGGCCACCGGGAGGGAAGCGAATGACCTACCTCGACACCCTATTCACTCAACTCGCGGTGGATGAAGGCAAACGCAACCGGATGTACCGAGACTCCGAAGGCATCGAAACCATCGGGATCGGACACAACCTGCGCGACAAGGCGATCAGCGAGCGCGCGATCCGCGTCATCTTCGAGGATGACGTGGCGGATGCGGAGAAGGACGCGCGGCGCTTGCTGCCCGAGTTCGACCAGTTGAGCGACGCCCGCAAGGCCGTTGTCGTCAATATGGCGTTTAACTTAGGCTATGACCGCCTCGCTGATTTTCACAAGACGCTCGGCTTCATCAACGCAGGCAAGTTCGACGATGCGGCCGAAGCGATGCTCGCTTCCAAGTGGGCAAGACAAGTTGGCGACCGCGCGCTTAGGCTCGCCGCCAATATGAGAAAGGGATAACCATGGACTTCACCGATATCGTCAAGACAATCGCACCGACTGCGGCTACGCTGCTACTCGGCCCTACGGCGGGGTTGGCCGCAAAGTTCTTGGCCGACAAGATCGGCGTACCTCAAGCCACCGTCGATGCTGTGTCGGGCGCCGTGCAGAATATGACGGCCACGCCCGAGGGGCGCATCCGGTTGGCCGAGATCGACGCCGATCTGCGGAAGTATGCCATGGGACTCGGCCTCGAAGTCGATAGGCTGGCGGTGCAAACCTTGGAGATCGTCAATAAGACGATTCAGACCGAGGCGATGGGCGGCGACTGGCTGCAACGCAATCACCACGCTATCGAGTCCCTTGGCTCGGTGGCGATGATGTGGTGCGTCTATTTTCTGCTGCCGATCTTCGGTAAGGCCGTGCCGGATATCCCCGGCGATGCGTGGTTGATGCTGGGCGCGATCCTCGGTGTCACCGCATGGCAACGTGGTAAGGCGAACATCGCTACAGCCGAGAAGGGCTAGCCGCCCTTCTTCCAGCGCTTGCAGGCATCCAACAGGATGTCCTGCGTCTCGCGCTTCGTCTCCTGCCGTTCGATGACAAGTTCATCCACCGTCTGTCTTGCGATGATTCGGTGGATATTGCACGGCAGGGGGTTCTCCGGGTTCTCTTGGTATTGCCGCGTCGGGCCGATGCGCTCGATGATCTGCTGATAGTTTTCCAGCGACCAGTTATGCCCGAAGAAGCAAATGTTGTTGCAGACCTTCTGGAATCCATCAAGGCCGTAGCCGCCGCTCTGCGGGTGCATGAACAGCAGCGGTAGCCGGCCAGTCTTGAAGTCCTCTTCGTCGCGGTGCGTCTTCAGCACGCGGCCTTTGGGGAACGCCTTCAGCAGCCGCGCCAAGTCGGACTTGAACTCGTAGGACACGATCATCGGGGCGCCGCCTAGCTCGCTCACCAACGAGTCCAGCGCATCCACCTTTTCGTCATGGACGAGCCGCCATTCCTTCGCACGGGGATGCTCGTCACAATCGACTAAGGGATCGACATAGACGGCGCCATTCGCTATTTGCAAACACTTCTGCGTCTTCGCCGCTGCGCCGAACGCCTCGACCTGTCGATCTGCGATCTGGATGAACATTTCCTTTTCCATTTCGCGGTACAGCTTGCGGGCCTGCGGCGACAGATCGACGAAAATGTCATTGACGACTGGCGCTGCTAGATCGATATAGTCCCGGATGTCGATGGTCATGCATATATCTTTGACGGCGCTATGTATCTCGTCACTGACGTACTCGCTTTTTGGCCCAACACTATATCCGTCGTAGCCTTTGCAGAACCAGCGCTTCAGGAAATCGGTGTGCGTGCGGCCCAGCCGCCTGCCTTTGTCCAGATACCAAAGCTGCCCCCACAGATCGCCAAGGCCATTGGGGGCCGGTGTGCCGGTCAGTTCGATGAACCGCTTTACGTGGGTCCAAGAGATACGTGCGAGCGCCCCCGCGCGCTTGGTTCCTTGGCCGGCGAGGAACACCTTGCCGGTGGTAGAGACGCGCTCAGATATGCGGTGGCTGGCAAGGCGCCGTGCCTCGTCAGCAATGATGGTGCGGAACGGCCATCGATCCCCGTAGTGCTCGATAAGCCAAATCAAGTTGTCGTAGTTCGTGGTGAATACCGGCGAGTCGTGGCGCAGGGCAGCAAGGCGGGCCTTCTCATTCCCGACGATAGGGACGACGGGAAGGTTGCGCAGATGCTCCCATTTCAACGTCTCGTTGCTCCACACATTGCGAGCGACCCGCAAGGGGCCAAGCACGAGCGTCGGGTAATCCTCGCCGCCAAGGTATAGGGCATCAAGGTAGTTCTCCGCGATGGTAGTCTTGCCGGTGCCCATGCCGGCCCACAGAGCACACCGATCATGATCGATCAGGTGTTGCGCCATCGGGGGTTGCCACAATCGGGGAACGAATTCCTTACGGCACATAGCTCGCTATGATCCATCGATTGATGATGAGGATGCCTTCCGGCACAACCATCCGGCGCATCTTGCGCGCCTTGCTCTGTTGCAGCCGCTCCGCCGAGGATAGGGGGTCGGGCTTGGGGGTGTTATCGCCGGCCCCGTGCGCGTACCGTGGCGTCCAGCTATTGCGCTCCCGCTGGTGTTCCTCGCACCAGCCAATGATGTGACACGCGCCCGCATTGCGCGCGTCGTGTAGCAGCCGGCAGGCTGTCTTCCTCGAACACCCTACATACTTGGCAAGTTGCGTAGGTGTCGCGCTCTTGGGGCGAATGAGGAACAGCGCTGCCTCTATGTGAGAAGCAATGCTAGGCATCACTCGTCGTGAAACTGCGGTTCTTCGCGCGGCTGTGCCGTGATGGCGGGGCGCAAGTCCTCGTCGTCCGTATCGACGCAAGTAACGTGGATCGGGTGCCGGTTGCCAAGACGGTCAAGCACAACAACCCGGTCCCCATATCCACAGCCAACTAGCGGTTTCCCACACACCCAGCAAAATGAAACTGTCATGATACTATCCTTGAGAAAAGTCCGACCCGCCGTGAATAACTGTCACCTATGAACAGTTTTTGTTTTCACCACGGCGACCGGGTTTGATCGCACGGCTTCTCTTTCCAAAGACTCATTGACCTTTGGAAGTGGTCTAAGCCACACATCGGGAAGAGGGCCACATTGTGATGGGGTACCGACATTGCTACGTAGGGGAAAGCCTTCACTCTCGACTTCCCACATTTGGCCGAAGGCCGGCAGGTAGCAGATGAGCGCGCCTTGGTACTTGAACACGTCGGTGTGATAGCCGAGGTCGTGGATGACTTTGACGATCTTGCCTTCGTTGCCCGCCGCGCTGTGGATGATGATCGCTCTATCTCCGAGTTTGCAGTAGGTCATGGCCTCGTCACCATGCGAACGGCGCCGTGGCAGGAACCACACAGATAGAAGTACGTAAAATCCGGCCGGCAGTATTCATGCCTTTCGATCTCATGTACCCCGACCTCTTTCCCTGATATTGTCTCTGTCCCCCCGCGACATGGCGCTTGGTACATGATAAAAGGGTCAAGCACCTTTATCCACCGGCAGTGCCTGATGTCGTCGCTTATGGTGATGTGGTTCGGGCACTCCGGATTGTCACAGGCGTAATAGGTCATGGCTTGCCTCCGAGTAGTTGATCCACCCCCACCTTCGAGTCGATGACCTCGACGCGCAGGCCGAACATGCGCATGCGCTCGTGCTCGCGTTGCTGCGCGCGCTCATGGGCATTGGAGGGGAATGAGGCTTTCTTGCCGGGGGCTTTCACTTCGATCCATACGACCCAAGGTGTGTAGGTGAAGACGCCCCCGGTTGGGTGGTACGTGCAGCGCATCATCACTAAGCGATCCGGCGCCTTGCTGCGGCCGATCCACTTGACCTTGCGGACTTCGCCGCCAAGTTGTTCGACGCGCTGTATGAGGTACTCTTCGATGTCTGATTCGCGCATGATCTCAGAACGGCGCGAAGGTATGATGTTGCTCGTGGTGGATGAGGGCGAGCGCTTCGTCAAAGACGCGGCCTGCGTGTGGAGTGCTGCACAGTGTTCGCCAGAAGGATTTCAGCGCTCCGCGTATAGCGGGAGGCTGGCGATGGTAGAAGCCGACCAGATCGTGCGCGGTGAATTTGGGGATGTAGTTCTCCGAGTACGTGCTCGGGAGTTTGCTGTCGTCTTCCATGTGAGCTTGGTAGTACCGCAGCATTGGAGTGTAGTCGTTCATGGTTGTGCCCGATAATTTCTCTTGCGAAGCGTAGGCGCTTCTACATCGTTTGTCAAGGTCAATCTTTCCGGTAGCGGTACCCCTCGAACCCCGCTGCCGCCAACGGCATATCGGGCGCCCACTCTGGATTCTTCGCCAACAGCGCGCACATATGATCGATGTTGAACTCGGGACGATCAGGCGCAGTGGCCGGAATCTCGTCATGCACACGGAATACCATGTCGTAGCCCGCTTCGAGAATGCCGGGGATCGCGTCGAACATGAAGTCACGCGCCGTGCTTTGGGTGGCGTTCTCCACCAGCTTGCCGGTGTAGGTCTTCACCCTACCCCATTGGTGGGAGTATTGGTTGAGGCCCAAGAAGGACAGCACGCCATCCTCCACCTTCGGTTGTGGGTAGCATAGGAACCGACCGCTTGGCAGCTTGATGCGCGTCCATGCGTTATCGCGGCGGAACTGGAACTTGCCGTACTTGAATGTTTCGCCGGGGTTGTTCGTCGCCAGTACCCAATTCTCTTGCATGTTCTTGGCGAGGGCTACTGTCTTCGGGTGTGCCGCACGCCACATGCGCTTGAACGACTCACAGACTATCACAGCCTTGCGGGACATGGGCCACGATTGCCCCTTGTCTTCGAGCCACGCCACGAAGTCCGTAGCCTCAAGGATCATGTCGTTCGGTATCGCATCCCATGCGCGATTCGCCATGTCTTCTAGGTCAAGGCCATAGACCAACGCGAACGTCACGAACGCATGGATGCCGCCCATGTAGCCCAACCCCAACTCCATGACCTTGCCAATCTTGCGCTCATCCTTCGTCACGAGTTCAACGGCGATACGCATCGCCTTGGCATACGCCAACTTGTAGAGGTCTGGGCCAAAGCGGGTAGGTTCTCCCTCGTCGTCCAGCGGAATTTCGATAGGTTCCCTACGCAGAATCGCGTCGTAGATTTCCGGCCCGGTGTGCCATTTGCCGTCCGCGCCTAGCACGGTATCGTAGTCGCGGAACGCTTGCAACTTCCATTCCTCGCCGGCTTCCCATGCGAGGCCGCGCCCTTCTATGTTCGCCAAGTCAGGGACGACGAGCTTCTTGCCGGCGCCGGGGACGATGACTGATCGGATGGTGCTGGCGGTCAGCAACATGATGTCGTCAAACACGATGTCTTCGCAGCCGGCCAACATGGCGTCGATGCCGATCTCGATCTGTTTCTGTTTCAGCAAGCCCCGACTGGCGAGATTCTGCAACTGCGGCTTGCGGCCGGCATCCCGGCGTGTGCGGCTGGCGCCATCGAATTGGATCATGCCGCGCAGCCTGCCGTCGCTATTGACGGCATTGGCAAAGGTCTTGTACTTGGCCGTGCTGGACTTGCTGGCCTGCTGGCGCATGCGCAGCAACTCGATCAACTCGGGGTCCAGATCGTCGCGCTCCACCATCTTCGTGATGGTGGATTTCGTCATGTCGGCAAGGCCGATGCCGTACTCCGCGAAAATGAACTCAATGAGTTTGTCGCGCTGGGTTGCCGCCTCCACCTGATCGCGCGTCGCCGCCTGCACGCGCTTCTTAAGGCGGGCCTGTTCGTCGTCGGTAGCGCGGATCGCGGCCTGCACCAAATCCAAATCGATGGGCACGCCTCGGTCGTTCATTTCTTGATCGAGGAACCATAGGTCGCGTTCCTTGGCGCCGGCCCCAACTTCGCCGTAGTTCCACGACGGCAGCAGGTTCCAGACCGCGCGCATTGAGGGGATGTCCATGCGCCCATACTCAAGGAACATTTCCCAATCGAGGGGGTGCGACTCGCGCGTAGCGCGGTGCAGCTTCATGTTCTTGGGGCGGGGCTTGCAGAATAGGTGGATGAGCCGGCGCCCATCCTTGACCTTGGCGAGGTCTTGCGGGACTTGCAAGATGCCGCACAGCTTATCGAGGCTACCGGGCAGTCCGTGGGCCAGCGCCTTCACCATCGAGCAGCGCCACTTACGGATTGGTATCTCGATCTTCAGATTACCCAGCCGCAACACGTTCCTGTCGAACATGACGTTGTGGGCGATGACGAACTCGGCGCTATGCAGCAACCAGTCCAGCAACTCCAAGTCGATGGGATCGCGCTGGGTCAAGTCGATCACATACGCGGGGCCGTCGTCTATGGCGTATTGGTACGTCATGACCTCGGCGTTCTCCGCATATTTGTAGGTGCCGTGTTCGATTGGGACTTCGGAATACGTCTCCGTATCGAACCACAGCTTCTCGAATTCAATCATGACAGCGCGATGTACGCGATGATGTAAGGAATCAGACTAATCAGAAGTGCGGTGATGAAGATGAGCACCGCTTTATATTTGTGTGGCATTCAGGCTCCTAGTCCGTTAAGGCCGATTACCCGGATTCCGTGTCATTATGATTGCTGGCAGGAAAACACGTTACGCGCTGCGGAAGTGAAGCAGTTCGTGGGCACCGCCGCTTTGCCATCCGGGTCCATTACTTCGAGGCCATCCGAAGATTGGTAACACTAGGAGCTTCCCGCCCCCACTAATTCGGTAGCATGCTTCGTCACGCTATCGAAATGCCCCTCCTATTTACTCATGCGCGGGAGGGGCTACGCGCCCAGCCGATTAACCGAGGTCGAAGTCGTCGTCGGCCGTGCTGGTGCCATCGCCTTCTTCACTGCCGAGGTTGTCGAACTCGTCAGTGCTGGCTGCGGTCGCGCCGCCGAATGCTGTACCCTTCTCGACATACTGCACACCGTTGAACGACGCGAACAAACCGGCGTTGGTTTTCTTCATGGCATAGATTTGCGCCAACAGGGTCACGAAGCAGCCGCGATACGGCTTGCCGTCAGCCGGCGTAAGCGGGGTCTTGTCCCGGTCAAGGACTGTCGGGCGCACCTTGGAGTGGCAGCGGAGGACCATCTTGTTATTCTGCTGCGCGTACTTGTCGTCCATCGCCGCCTTCTGCGTTCCATCAGTATATGAGCACTTCTGTTCGTTGCTCTTGATGGAATCCCAAAAGGCTTTGGCCTTGTCGCCATAAACATCCTTTACCTCGGCGGCGATGGCCGCGCGAATCTTCTTGTCGTTCTCGCTGCCGGGTTCGATCAGCGCAGTTGCGCTAAACCGAAACTTGCCGTCCCCCTTGTAGTCCTTGGCGACGAACAGATCGTTGTAGTCCAGCAGCACTCGGTCCAGTCTTATGTTTTGTGTCATGTTGGTTCCTTACCTGAAGTATTGAGGGAACAGCTTCTTCACCGCGTAGATCGCGGCGTTGATCTCCGGTACCTTGTGCGTGCTTGCCGCAGCGATGAGGATCGCACGCGCACGGGACGGGAGAAGAGTTGCTACGGGGATCATAACATCGCCTCCCGTGAATACAGTGGAATGAATAACAGCCACCACGTCTCCCGCACGTAGTCGAAACGGACCTTTCCTTGAAGTTGCTTTTCTTCGCGGGAGAACACAGTCATCGTTTTGCGGATCATGCTAGGTCGCTCCCATCATTGAGGTTGTCGAACTGCGCGGCCACGTTCGTATCGACTTCCTTTCGTTTGTCGGACTCGGGAACCAAGGATCGGGCACCTGGCGCTCGTGTGATGAGCGTCTGGAGCTTCTTCCAGAGTTTCGAGTTTGCCATCGTGCCGCCTTCACCGAAGCGCTTCTCGGCAGTCGGCGGGCTGATGAGCTTCTTGTCGTATATGTCGTCGGCCTTCAGACGCTTGGCCTTGAGTTCGGCTTCGACAGCTTCGGCATCGGACCACGCGCGGTTGCCTTCACGACCCAGCACGACCTTCAGCCCCGGCAGCTTGACGCCCGACAGTGCCACGGCCGTTGCCCTCTTCTCGACGGTATCGCACCACATCCGCACCAGCGGCACGGACTGGAACTTGTCCGCCAGAACAGCCGGGTCTTCCGCCAGCTTGATGGCTTCGGTGGCTTCCGTGATTGTCGTCTCGGGCGTGGTGTTCGCGTCCAGATTCTCGAACGCGCCGATGACCGATTCCAGTGCCGCCTTGTCGAACGCGGGGCACTTACCGACATCCTTGGCCCGGCACCAGCGGCATTGCTTCTCGCCGGGGGTGAGGTACGAGTAGTCCGGCCCGTTCTGCCAATTGCTGCGGAACTCGTAGGCCGTCAGAACGAGCTTAGCTCGGTCCTTGATCTCGGCCTCGAACGCCAGCAGTTCCTCGACGGTAATGACCCACTCGTCGGGTTCGGCGCTGATGCGCGGCTGGTGAATGACGATGCGGACGCGCTCGAAGTCAGCGAACTGGCTGAACTCGTGGTACGCCGCCAGCGCGTAGATCAGGAGTTGCTTGTTGTTGGCCGCGAACACGCGGATACCGACGCCGTACTTGAGGTCGCGGACCTGCAATTCGCCGGGTAGCAGGATCACTGCGTCGCCGATACCGCTGGCGCCTTCCTCGCCGGTAATCATGCTGATGTCAAGGCGACGCTCGACCATCAACTCGCCGCCTTCCGCCGCCTTCTGCGTGCGCTGCACGTACTTGCGTACGGCCGACACCATTTCTTCATCGACCCCGAAGGTTCGGGCTTCGGTGGCTCCTTGTCCCACAAAGAACGCATCGCCGTCAGGCGTCACGCAGATTTCCCTGCGGATGTACGCCACCGGGTCTTGGTTCTCGTTCAGGCAGAGAGCGGCCAGGAAGTGCGCAGCCGTTCCTTCGTCGGCGTAGGTCGTATCCCCGTCCGGTATTCCCTCCTCCATGACAGGGGAGCCAACACAGTTGCTCCACTTCTCGGCGGCGGACGGCGCCATGAGTTTGGCATGCTGGCTCATGAGGAGAACCCCATATTGTTAAGTTGCCAGAAACGACGGAGGAAAAGCTGGTGATTTTGCCAGAGGTGCCGCTCGCGTTCTTGCACGTTGTCGTGCGGGTACGTATGGCCGGTGCGGTTCGACGCACGCGACAGGCACGACTTGACGAACGGCTTGTTGTGACCCTTGCCGCGCGACTTGTACGGACCGATCATCGCCAGCGCCTCAACATCCCCCACCGCGCGTGCCATCTCGATGAGAGCGAACATCGCTCTCGCGCGCTTGAAGGCTTGGTAGTCCGTTCTCACGCGACGCTCCCTTCTTGCGCGATCTTGGCGTTCGCCGCCGCGATCAGCTCGATGGCCTTGGCGTAATACTTGGCGTCCATGGCCGACGCCTTGGGCGCCTCGCCGCATTCCTTGAGGATCGCCAATGCCTCGGGCTTGTGGCCCGTGCCGGCGAGCTTGACGATGGGCTTTTGGATTTGCTCGGCGAAGTCAATCGCCCCGGAGTTGTCGGCCTTCGTCTCGGGCGCAGCGGTTGCCGGCGCAGTAGGCTGGGTATCGGCAGGCTTCTCCGTCTTGACAGACTTTCCCGGCGCCCTCGCTTCCTTGGCGTCCTCGTGTTCCCCCCGGCAGGAACCGGCACAAGCCTTGGCGGTGGCGCCGGCAGCGAGCATGCTGGAAATCGTGGCGGTCTGGTTTTCGAGGGCTTTGGTCAGGGCATTGACGGCGGTGGTCAGGGCTTCGACTTTCTCTTCAAGCATGATGGTGTCCTTCTGTGGTTGGTGGGTACGACTTTGTTGAGGGCAGGGCGGATTACGCCCTAGTGCAAGTTATGCCTGCGCCCTCAAAAAAGCCTCCTGATGTTTCGGGGGAAGGCTGTCGGCCTCCGATCCTCTACTTCTATCAGGAAGCAAACCCTTATAAGCCGCCCCCTTCTACCTCGCTCGTGGCGAGCTTCGGGGATTCGTTGTTGAGAGGGGCAACAGGTTTTGTCATAGCCCTCTTGAGTTGCTCTTGCGCCTGCTGTTTATCCACCAGATGCGTCAGATATACTTCGTGAGCGGCATCGTTGTGGCGCCGGAGGATGTCTGCGATACTAGGCATGTCGATCCACCTTGCGGTTGTGGCGCCCGCCTTTCTTCTGCCGGCGCTGGCGTGCGGTGAAGGGGTGCCCTTCGCGCTTCTTGTCTTCTTTGCTCTTGTGGCTCATGATGACTCCTAGATAACGATGAGGGGGGAATCCTTGCGGCCCGCATACGAGACGGTGATCGTATGCGCCAGTGGGGAACTGAGTTCGACGCCGTGCTTTTTCAGCACCGCACGAATCTCTTCCGCCGCCATCAGCAGTTCGGTCGTTTCGTCCTCGCCGCATTTCGCATACCGATTGTCCGGTTGCTTCGGCTTGATCTTCGTGCGCGGGTTCAGTGTGACCATGGCTCAGTCCAGCGACAGGAAGGTTGGGACATTGGTGCCGGGGTGCGCGGGGCCGATGAACACCCGACCCTCCATGGACGCGATCAGTTGCATGTCCAGCTTCTTCAGCAGCGCGAGAACTTCTTCCTTGGCCGCAGCCAGATCGGCTACCATGTCGGGGTTGGTATTGGGTTCGGGTGTCTGGTAGAACATGGGTACCTCTTGGGTGGTTGATCGGAAAACGCTTCGCAGGTTAGCGTAGTGAAAAGTACAAGTCAAGGGGTTTGGCAAAATAATTTTTCTTGACTTCGTCAGTAGCTTCGGCTACAGTCCGGGGTCACGCAACCTAGGAGGACATATGACCCCCGCTCACAATCTGCACGTTGTAGGCCCAGCAGGTAAAGCCGTCATCGAACCATCCGAGAACGGGTATGTCGTTTCACTTTACGATTGGGACCAAGAGTTCGTCGTATCCCACTTCCGTGAAGACTTCGACGACGCCCACACTCTGATGTGCAAGCTGGCGGGGAATGACTGATGTACTTCGTCCCCCTATTCCGCCCCGTGTGCCTTGTCGTCATCGACGGCGATCTGTGGCTGTGGTACCAGAACCGGCGCCGCACGCACAAGGCACGCGTCTCGAAGGACGATCCCCCGCAGAACGTCGCCAAGACGGTCGAACTATTCCGCGTCGATCCCGAGAGCGTGCTGCCACCCGAAGAACCGAGGGCAGCATGATCCAATATATCAAGAGCCACGACCAACGGAATGCTATTCTGGCCGACCTCCGTTCGCTTGATGCACAAGACCCTTCCCCCGCTTTGGACTCGATGATCCTCGCAGTCAAGAGTTACCCGGAGCAACAGGTATATATCATGGTCGACAGCTACGGCAACCCCATCGCGGTGGTGGCGTGTGCCCCCACACATGACCGGCACCTACGGGTCAGTTACCTCGGGTCCATCGCGCCGATTCGCCTTCACGCCGCTTCTGCCCTTCTGCGCCACATCGAAGACAGGGGCTTGTACCTGTGCTTCACCGGGCAGAGCGAAGTCAGGGTCCGTAGCAAGAACACTCCCACCAAAAAGGAACAGCGCAATGTCTGGAACGCCACTTACCCCGCATGAGATCAAGCGCACCAAGGACGCATGGAAAGAGAGCGGCTACAACCAAGCGCAAGCCGCTGTCCTGCTGGATATCAGCCGCTCCACATTCCAGCACCGCATGCAGATTCTCAAGCTGAAGGCGCCGGCTGTGAAGGACTTGCCCGACATCGACCGACGAGCGGCACAACGCGCTGCTGACGAGCTTCGGGACTTGAGGGCTACCATCCGTAGGCAGGCCCGCGAACTCAACGACGCGGACGATCTGCGCGCGACGGTGTTCGGACTGGCGAAGCAAGACACCACACCGCCCGACTGGCTCCCCAAGGTGAATGATTGCTGCGCGGATACGCAGGTTCCGATTCTCGACTTCTCCGACTTCCACCTTGGCGAATACGTCAATGCCGAAGAACTCGACGGCATCAACGCGTTCAACAAGTACATAGCCGCCCACCGCTATCGCCACATGATCGAGAAGACCATTTCGTTGGCCCGCAACTTCATGGGTACGACGAAGCCAAACTACCCCGGCATCATCTACCTGCGCAACGGCGACCTCGTAGCCGGCGACATTCACGACCTCAAGGAAACCAACGACCTCAAGGCGCAGCCCGCCGTGCGCGAGTTGGTCAAGATGGAACGCTGGGGCATCCAGCAACTTCAACAGGAGTTCGGTCATGTCTGGACAATCTCCACTCCCGGAAACCACGGGCGGGACACTGTGCAGCCGCATAGCAAGGAAAATGCGGCTCGCAATTTCGATACTCTATCTGCATACATGCTCGAAATGGCATTCGAGAGCAATGAAGACTGCACCTTCTGGACGCCCGAGTCGGGCGATGCCCTCTTCAACGTGCTGGGCTATACGTTCCTGGCTACGCACGGCGACCGTATCGGAACGGGAGGCGGTCGCGGATTTGTGGGCACGGCGGCGCCGATAGCCCGAGGCGCGAAGAAGCTGACCGAATACTACGCCGCGCTGGGAACGACGCTCGACTACATCCTGCTGGGACACTTCCACACGCGCATGGAGATCGACAACACGTTTGCCAACGGTTGCCTGTGCGGCTACACACAGTACGGCAAACAGTTCCGCTTCATCCCCGTGCCGCCCGAGCAATGGCTGCTGTTCGTCAATGCCAAGCACGGTGTCACCGCGCGCTGGGCAATGCAATTCGCATCCCGTCCGCGCATCATCAAACCGGTTCCTTTTGAACCGCTAAACTAGGAGAAGACCATGAGTTTCAAAAACGATCCCTACCCCGATAACCTCGAATTTCCAGTGTATCCTTCCCGAGAATCATTCAAGGTGTGCGCTGCTTGTGGTGTTGCTGAAGGAACAATGCACAAGGCAAGCTGCCCCCACCGCAAAAGCGACAACCCCCCGATCATCGGCGTGCGATGCAACACCCCGAATCTCGGTCCCAACTACACCGAGTTGAAGCACGAGATCGAAATCCAGAAGGCATGGATCGAATACCTCGAAGCGCGGGCCTCTGCCGATGATAAGCTAATCAAGGAAGCCGAGGCCGAATCGGCGCGCTACAAGAAACGGTGGCTCGGTGCGCTTGACTACATCGACTACCTCTCTCAAAAGGTGAAGCCATGAAAATAGCATTGCTACTTCTGGCCCTGAGTCTTACGGGCTGTGCTTACAAAGTTCAGAGCTACGAGATAGCGCAGGCGATTATGGCGTGCGACGAGCATGCCGGCGTGCGCTGGGTGGGTGCCGGCAATCTCTATGTCGATGCCCGCTGCAACGACGGAACGTACATCGACAACGTGAGGAGCATGAAATGAAATTCTCTGTACCCCGAAATCTCGAAGGCTCGCAGCGCGAGATCGCAGAGTGCCGCGTCCTATGCGAATGCGTCGATGCGTTCGCCAAGGAGATGAAGGCCAAATTGTGCATGAAAGCCATTCATGGGTATCGCGGCTGGGACGATGAGGCCAACACGGAAGGGCTACGCCACATGATTCAGCGTCGTGTCGATGGCCCCAAGCCGACAACCAAAGACATCGACATCGCCAATTATGCGATGTTCCTCTGGAACCTCAACCAAGAGTAGCCTGTTGCACCGGCTACACTTTAGGTGTATGCTGCGCTCTCGCCTAAAGGACGTACCATGAAAAATCCTCTGCTAACTTACTTGAATTCCCTGTCGCCTGCCGAACGCGAAACCTTCGCCAAGGCGGCAGGGTCTTCCGTCAATTCGTTGCGCCTTGCCGCCAATGGTTACAAGACCAACGGCAAGCTAGCGATCACTGCCGAGTTCGCCGCGCGCATCGAGAAAGCCAGCGGGGGCGTCGTGCGTCGGCAAGACACGTCGGACACTTGCAAGAAGTGCCCCTATTCTCAATCCTGTGGAGCGTGATATGGCCCTCTTCTTTCTAGTCCATAAGACCAACAGTACAAACACACCTGTCATTGTCAATTTCGAGGACGTTCGTCGCATTTATCCTCTCGCGGCGGGCAAGGGCGCCGAGATCGTATGCGCGGACAATGAATCCTTGCTCGTCACGGCCACATTCGACCAGATCGTCAAAACACTGACTCCCATCGACTTCACCAAATCCAAGGTGTCCGAATCCGACCTCGACGGGTACGACCCGATCCTTTAAGCTCTCGACCTCGGGAGCTTAAATGCCCACCACATCATCAGACCACCCGCTGATTGAGCCGCTGCGCCCGATCCTCTCGCGCGTCCGTACCGACATAACAGCAATCAAGTTGGCGGACGGATCGCGCTGGACGACGGAGCCACTGACCAAGGCACGCTTGGCAACACACCTTGACGGCGGCTTGCCTCGTGGCTGCTGCCCGATCAAGGAAGGGGAAAGCACGACCCGGCTGGGCCTCTACGATCTGGACAGTCACAAGGGCGAGGTATCGTGGAACGACCTTGCCGCTGTGGCCGAACAGTTGCGGGGGGCGCTGTCTGTCGAAGGCGTACAAGTCGTTCCCTTCCGCTCATCGGGTGGCAACGGCATGCACCTGTTCCTGCTGTGGGAGCAACCGCAAGATGCATACAGCGTACGTCAGTTCATGTCGGCATCGCTCGAAGCCATCGGCTATAAGAATGGCGCGGGCGGTGTCCTTCATCATGAGATCGAAATCTTCCCAAAGCAAGATCATGTCGGCCCCGGTCACAACGGGAACCAGTTCATTCTTCCGCTGGCGGGCAAGAGTGTGCCGCTGGATGAACACTTCCGGCCGCTCGAACGCGAGGCCATCGCCACGATCAATTGGCCGACTAGCGATGCCGTTACCGTCGTGCCGCGTCCTCCCGTTGCCGAGCGTACCGACACCCCCACCGAATTCAAAACACTGCAAGGAGCCCTAAATGCTATACCTAACCGGGATGAATACGAACTCGACTACGACATGTGGCGTGATGTCATTTTTGGAATCCACTACGCGACGGGTGGATCGCCCGACGGCCTTGCGCTTGCTCATGAGTTTTCGCAACGATCCTCGAAATACGATGCGGAGTTTCTGGACAACCGGGTGTGGCCGTACATCGACGACTCTCGGGACAAACCGATTACCGACCGTAAAATCCTCCGACTAGCCAGCGACAATGGTTGGTCCCCGGATGTGTCGGGCGAGTTCGACGACCTCGACAAACAACCTCCTGACGCAGCCCCGGCTGTGAAGTCCGACTCGAAGTACGCGCCGCAGTCCATCGCGGAGTTCATCGTCGCGCCGCCGATGCGCTGGCTCATCAAGGGCGTACTCCCGGATGCGAATGTGGTCGTCATGTATGGCGCACCGGGCAGTGGCAAATCATTCGTCGCCATGGACATGATGGGGTGCATCGCCCGAGGCATCGATTGGCGCAACCGCAAGGTCATCAAGGGACGCTGCGCCTACATCGTCGCGGAAGACGTGGGGGGCACACGCCTCCGCTTCCAAGCCTACTGCTGGCAACAAGGCATCGACCCCGCCGATCTGGACATCATCGTCATACCCGTGACCCCGAACTTCTTGGACAAGGAAACCGTGAAGGAAGTCGCACGGCAGATCAAGGCGCTGGGGGACGTGTCGCTGATCGTCGTGGATACGATGGCCCAAGTCATGGCGGGCGGTAACGAGAACAGCAGCGAGGACGTGGGCAAACTGCTGGTGCATTGCAACGGCATGAGCCGCGCGTGCCACTGCCCCGTCATGCTGATCCACCACTGCGGCAAGGATTCAAGCCGGGGCGCTCGTGGTTGGTCTGGTTTGCTGGGCAATTGCGACGCCGAGTTTGAAGTAGCCCGCTCAGAGGATGAGCGAGTCGTGTCCATATCGAAGATGAAAAACGGACAAGACCATATCGACTTCGGCTTCCGGTTGCTGCCCGTCTCGCTGGGGCAGGACGAGGATGGCGACGATCTAACTTCCTGCGTCGTCGAACACACTAACGTGACGCTCAAGGAAGTCAGGCGCAACAGCCAGCCTCTCGGTAAGAACGAGGTCGTTGTTTGGCAAGTGTTGAAAAACATGATAGGTGTCGGCACGCCTAGTGTTTCCCTCCCTGAATTGATGGATGCCGCCGAGAAGAAGATGCCGCACAAGAAGGACAGCCATCGCAAACAAGCCGTCGATGACGCTATCGACGGGCTCATTCACCGCAACAAGATCACGAACGCAAGCGGGATGATTATGCTCACCAATAAGGATGAGGAATGACATGGACATACATGACTCGATCATGGCAGAGATTACCAACTACACGACTCGATTCGGACGCGACCCTACTCGCATCGATTTGGGCTACCGGTATGCTGAAGAACTCACACGATACTGCGTCACTAACGACACCCTGCTATACGCCGAGGGGGGCCGTGAGTACGCCGGCTGCAAACTCTTCTTCGACAACATCCACGCCACTACCCTGAAGGTATCCTAATGCTCCTACCTCTGAACGACCGCATCTACCAATGCTTCCGCGATCTCGCAACCATCATGGACGGCAAGAGAAGCATCGCCAGTATCAGCGCCGAGTGCTGCGAACTCTGCCAAGAGGTAGCAAACTTGGAGAAGCAACTCGTACAGGCGAACGAAACGATTCACTACCTACAGGAGAAAGCGAATGTCATTACCCACTGACGCAGCCGCCCGCAAGGCGATCCCCATCGCCACCGGCTGCATCGACTACTTCCCCGATGCGCTCGCTGCTGTGGCCGAATGCTCGAAGGTTGGCAACGATCAACACAACCCCGGCCAGCCGTTACATTGGGCCAAGGACAAGAGCACCGACGAGGCCGACGCCCTGATGCGGCACTTCGTTGAGCGTGGCCGGACGGACAAGGACGGCATACGCCATAGTGCCAAGGTCGCATGGCGCGCGCTGGCGATGCTGCAACGGGAGATCGACGCCGAGAAGACGTTCTCCTAGCCCAACCAGCCCCCGCAAGGGGGCTTTCGCTTTTAAGGCGATAGCTGTATGCTTCCCGTGCTATTACCCCATCTAGGTGCCCCCCATGAAAAACTGGCTGATAGGTCTAGTCTGTTTCCTCGTCTCCACCATCGCGTCAGCAGCCTGCACCAGCGGGCAAACCTGTAGCGCCGTCGCCACCTACGAGAACGTCGGCCTGTATTACACGCCGGGATCGAACCCCGGCGCTGCCGGATGCCCCGTGCAGTACAAGAAGACCAGCGACACGATCTGGAAGGACGCGCTGCCGATGTGGTACGACTCGCGCAACAGCGAGTGCCGGGGCAGTGTAGTGCAACTTACCTCGGGAACGTCGTATGACTTTCGTATGGGGGTTACAGCCGGCTCTTGGCCTGCCGCCATCACCGTCAGCACATGGACGGATACGCCAACCATCGCCAGCACGACCACCATTACTGACCGGACGACCACCCTGAATATCACGTCCGGTGGCTCCGCAGGTACCGGGTACGCACTCTACCAAGGGCCGGCAACCATCAACGTCAATAACGCGGCGCAGTATGACATCAACGTGTCCGCGTCCTACGTCATCATCCGGGGCCTGACGCTCAAGGGTGCCACGATCCACGCCATCAACCTGCAAGATGGCGTACATGATGTCATCATCGAAGGCAACGACATCAGCGGATGGGGGCGCCCCGCCAGCGATCCGGTGTATAACGACCCCTACGTACCCACGGCGTCGGTTGGCTACGGCCGATCAGTCGGATACACAGTCGGATGGGAAATGGATTCCGGCGTGTATATGCGTTGCACCAGCACCACCGCGTCGAACAAGATCGTTGTCCAGCGCAATCTATTCCACGACCCCCGCTATGGATCGAACTCATGGACGGACGGCCACCCCAACGGGCCGCAGGCTGTAACCCTCTACACTTGCGGGGGCAACAACGTCTATCGCTACAACAAGATCATCCCGACCACTTCATCGAGCGCGAGCGCAGCCTACGGCCACTGGTACAACGACCCGCTGGGCGGCGCGTACAACAACGCCACGGCCGGGTGGCCGAACTTTGACTCCGATGTCTATGGCAATTGGATAGAAGGCGCGATGGACGACTGCATCGAAGCGGACGGCGGCAACAAGAACGTCCGCATCTATGGCAACTACTGCAACAACTCGGGCACGGGCGTGTCCGTGTCGGGAACGAACGTCGGCCCCGTCTATATCTTCCGCAATGTCTATAACCGGAACTTCTACCAAGAGGCCCTTGCCCCTGACTCAAGCGAGCGGCAGGAGTATGCCAAGGCTGGCATCTATGGTTCGGCCGGCAACGGGCGCCGCTACATTTTCCATAACACCACCCTGCAAGCGACGGCCACCGACTACGCCTACCCCACCAACCCGGCGCACACATACCCGCTTGGTACGGCGCAGGGTATCGCCCGTGTGTCCAGTGGTCTGATCGAGAACACGGTATCCCGAAACAATATCTGGCACGGCTACCGGGGCACCAGCAACTCAGTGTTCTACGGCACCGACGCCGCGACTTGCGACTTCGACTACGACCTCTACAGCGGCAACCAGACCGTCACCGGGCAGGAGACGCACGGGGTCGCGGGCACGCCGATCTACGCCGCCAGCAACGGATGGGTCAGTGAGGCGGGCGGACAGTACCAGCTTGCTACGACCAGCCCCGGTTACAATGTCGGTGTCGTGATCCCCAACTTCAACGATGGGTACCTCGGCACAGCCCCCGACATGGGTGCCGCTGAAACTGGCTCCGCATATATGCAATTTGGGGTCAATGCGTACCTTACTCAACCCGACCCTCCACCCCCGCCTCCGCTCGAAGTGTCGCCGGAAGGCACGGCTGTTCCTCCCGCCACACAGATCATCGACGCGAACCTAGCCACTTGGACTGTCACGGCTGGGCAAGTCTATAAGGACTCGGTATTGGCCGGGACGACATCAAACGTCGCCTTGCTCTACTACCACAGTTCAGTGGTCTATTACAAGAACAGTTCCAATGCGTGGTTCTCGTGGTCCGGTACCGCTTGGGTATCCGCTTCCGATCCGAACCCGCCGCCGCCCACCACGTCCGCCGAAGGCACCAGCATTCCGAATGCCACGGAGATCGTCGATACCAACCACGACATTTGGACGGTATCTGCTGGTGTCGTCTATAAGAACGGCGCTGCTGCCGGCACCACGTCGGCTACGATCCTGCTCTATTGGCACAACAGCCTCGTCTTCCGTGAGAACAGTTCGAGTTCATGGTGGTATTGGAACACCAGCACATCGACATGGGCGCCGACGACTAGCCCGCTGCCTACACCACTGATCGAATCGACGGAGGGTACCGCCGTGCCCCCCAGCACGAGCATCGTCGATGCCAACCTCGCCGTGTGGGCCGTCAGTGCCGGTGTCGTGTATAAGGACAACATCGCCGCAGGCGCTACGTCCAACGTCTCACTGCTCTACTACCACAACCACACGGTATATTACGAGAATAGCTCGAACTCGTGGTGGTATTGGAGCGGCGCAACATGGACATCCACTACCGATCCGATCCCCGCTCCCCCGCCGACGACCTCGCCTGATCCCACCGCCTCGCCGCCCGACACGCAGATCGTCGATACCAACGGGGATATTTGGACGCTCTCGGCTGGGGTGGTCTATAAGAACAGCGTGGCCGCTGGCTTCACGTCCGGTGTCGTGCTGATCTACTGGCACTTGGGCACGATCTACCAAGAGAACGCCGCTGCTGCATGGTGGTCGTGGAACGGGGCCGATTGGATCGACGCCACTAGCCCATTGCCCCCGCCACCCCCACCCCCGGCTGCATCGCCCAACGACACGGCGTTGCCCCCCGTCACATCCATCGTGGATTCGAGTGGCAACACTTGGACGGTGGTGGCCGGTCAGGTCTATATGAACGGCTCGACAGCGGGCGTCACGGCCAACGTCATCTTGCTCTATTGGCACGACGGCGTCATCTATCAAGAGAACGCTTCGGCTGAGTGGTGGTCATGGTCCGGTACCGATTGGGTCACGGCTACCAGCCCGATTCCGCCGACGACCTCCCCCAACCAGTCCGCGATCCCGCCGAACACCTATCTTGTCGATGCGAACCATGACATTTGGACGCTATCGGCTGGTGCGGTCTATAAGAACGGGGTAGCCGCTGGCTACACGGCCGGCGTGATCGCCGTCTATTACACCAGCAGCACGATCTACCAAGAGAACGATCAGAACTTGTGGTGGTCGTGGTCGGGCACCGATTGGGTCGATGCTACCAACCCGGTACCGCCCGTCGCGCCGCCCGAGGTCTCGGCCAATGACGCCAAGATACCGCCGCTGACGCAGATCGTGGATAACAACCGGGATGTCTGGACGCGCCAATACTACGCGGTCTATAAGAACGGCCTACCCGCCGCCTACTCGTCCGACGTGGCGGAAATCCTGTGGCATAACGGTTTCATCTACTACACCAACAGCAGCGCCTCTTGGTGGTATTGGAGCGGTACCGCTTGGGTCACGGCCACCAACCCGATCCCGAACGATCCGCCGCCCCCGCCCGCCTATACCCCGTCGCCTGCCGGCACGACGATCCCGCCGTCCGCTTCCATCATCGACACGGCCGGCAACGTCTGGACGGTATCGTCAGGCGCGATCTACAAGAACGGGATCGCTGCCGGGTACAGTGCGAACGCTACCGTCGTCTATTGGGATGCCTCAACGCTCTACTATGAGAACAACATAGGCGGGTGGTACGTCTGGAATGGCACGGCATGGACGACTTCCACCAGCCCGATCCCGTTGTCCGCTTCCGCCGATGGCACGAGCATCCCGTCCGCCACTGAGATAATCGACACGTTCGGGAATATCTGGATGGTGGTCGGGGGCGCGGCCTACAAGAACGGCGCCCCAGCCGGCAGCACGCCCAACCTGACGCAACTCTACTACCACAATTCGACCGTCTATTTCGAGGACAGCGACAGTGCGTGGAAGTATTGGAACGGCACGGCATGGGTGCTGACGACCAGCCCGATCCCGGTGGCCCCTTCCACATCAGCCGACGATACCGCCGTCCCTCCCAGCGCGAACATCGTGGATGGTGGCTCGAACGTCTGGACGCTCGTTGCCGGGGTGGTCTATAAGAACGGAGTGCAGGCGGGGTATTCCGCGAACGTCGTCCAACTCTACTGGAAGACGAACGTGGTCTATCACAAGACGAGTACGGGCGTATGGCGGTCTTGGAACGGCTCGACTTGGGTTACCGCGACCGATCCCACGACGCCACCGCTACCGCCCGCCGCAACCGTGGGCACGCCGCGTCGCCCTGTTGTTTCTGCCACCTTCACCGGCTACGCTGTGCCTGTGCCGGCCGTAATCGAGGCCGAGAGCTTCAACAACGGCGGGGAGGGGGTAGGGTACCACGACACCACGGCAACGAACACAGGCGGCGCCTACCGCACGAGCGAGGGGGTGGATATCATCAAGTCGTGTGACCAAGCGGGGGGCAAGTACGTCGTCAATAACTTCCGCTCGGGCGAATGGATGAACTACTCCATCATCATATCCACCGCCGCGTCGTACAGCATCGAGGTCAAGGCGTCCAACAAGAGCAACACGCCGACGTTCCACATCGACGTTGATGGTGTCGATGCAACCGGCGCGATCAGCGTGCCCGATACAGGCAACTGGTGCCGGTTCTCGTGGGTCGGCAAGCACGGCCTCAACCTGACAACCGGCTCACACGTCTTGACCATTCACTCGGATGCCGATACCTTCAACCTGAATCAAATCCGAGTCACCCAGCCGTAGCCCTGAAATTAGTATAGGGCAACTCCACCAACGAAAAGCCCCCGAAAGGGGGCTTCATTTTTGGGTACGATCCTACCCAAATTGGGTACGGAGCTTACGCCACATCCGGCGCCATAGCTTGCGCCATAGCTTGCGCTTTCGCTTGAGGGTCATGATTCCTCCTACGCCGGTAGCAGCGCCTTGCGGATGCGCCGCAGGTTGTCTTTGCGGGCCACTTCAAGCTCAATGATGCGGCGCTCGATGGTGGCCGGGTTGAATAGGGCGTGACAGCGCTTATACATGGCCCTCCGTGCTATCTCCGCAGCGGCTCCCATGCGCTGCCCTTCGCCGGCCGCTAGGATCATATCCAGCATCAAGAGGCTATGGAGGTAGTATTCTTCCTCCGCGCGCCCTCGGAAGTATTCGATGATGTCCTGCGACCGACGTTCAGCTAGGGATGGTTTGCCGTCCATGGCCTACTCCCTCGAAAAATCCATGATGGTATCGCGCACGATGTCCGCTACCGTGCGCGAGTGATTGAAGTCGGCGCATCGCTTCTGCGCGGCTTCTAGCGTCAAGCCGCCACGATCCCGGACCCGCGTACCGAATTTGGTACGGGTAAAGGTGTAGTATTGTTGGCCGTCCTTCTTGTCTTTCATGGCAACACCCTCTCAAGTTGCTGGATTGCGAACTCAGACATAAGCCGGTCTTCGGACTGCATGCCGATATGAGCAACGGCATCCAACAGAATGCGTCGCTCGTCCCGCAACCGCTTCAGCACGCGCACAGCGGCGCGAATGATTGGTTCATCACAGACGGCGCACTCATTCATACCCTCGCCGTGCTCATGCGGGCCTTCGATCTCGTTGATCGCCGTGCGCAGTTCTTCGATGTGTCTTGTCTGTATGCTTTTGGCAAACATGATCAGGCCCCCACGGAAATGACGTTCAGATTCTCGTCCAGCGACAGCACGATGTCGGGGTACTTCTCGTCGATGATGTCGCCGGGCTTCGGGAAGTACAACGATGCGCCGATGCGCTGGCGCCCGTACTTGGCGAGCGGCACGGCGACGCGCTCATATGCAGCCGTTGCTTGCTTGACGCTGGGGTGTTGCAGGGCGTAGCTGATATCGTCGTCGCCCAACCTTAGATAGACTCTTGCCATGATTAATCTCCTATCGCTTCATACTGCGGGATCATCCAGTCGATCCATGCCAGCCGGTACTTCTTCGCCATCGCGTCTGTGGCGAATTCCAGCCGCCAGACATCGAAATGATGGCGGTGCAGCCAAACTATCACAGACTCGCCCTTGCATACCTTGTTGATCCGTGCGGCTACTAACGTACCGTGCCCTCCCACGACACCTAGCGCGATGCACAGGTAGCGCCGCTTCCCCGACTCGATCAGGCGCCGAGACAACCGTAATGCTTCCGAGCTTTTCATGATGCCTCCTACAGATTATGCAGATTGAGAAGGAACGACTGAGGCCTGAACTGGAACTTCTGCCCGCCCAGCCATTCCTTGATATGCCGCTCCGTCATCAGGCTGAAATTCTTTTCAGTCCTGAAGGCGCCCTTGTTCGGTATGGTTGCAGCTACTGGCGTCTCATAGCTTACCAGCATAACCGTGCCATTATCGAAATAGACGAGCGACTGATTGTGCCCGCCCGAATATACCTTCGCGCCCATTTCTATCTCCGGTTGATATAGACGGGTTCTTTGGATGGGTCCAACTCTTCGCCGGCTTCGTGCATGACGCGCCGGAATTCGTCCCAAGTGCTTAGGGCTTCTGGCACGGGTTCAACGGCCCCGACGATGTGTTCGCTGACCCATGCAGGGTAGCAGTCCAGTTTATACCAGTTCCCCAAGCGGGATTCCCTACGACGCAGGACAAAGCCAACACCGTTGTTGTCCGCGCGCCCGAACTTGTCATGCAACCTACGCCAGTCGTCTAGCGTAGCGGCCATCTTTACCCGCTGCCCGATTTGATATTTGAATGTCATGACAGCTCCTACTCGAATTCAACCTTCAGATACAGCCCGCAGTTTTGCAGCAGCGTCCAATCGCCATCCGGCTTGAACGGGGTCAAGCTGATGCTCTTGATCGCCTTCGTCTCGTCGATACCTACACGAACGTGCAGCATGCCGGCGTGCGTCAGGACAACCTTCTGCGCGAACCGCACGCCGTATTCTAGCGCAGAGAATGCGGACATGTTGCTGACGAAGTAGGAATGTTCCAGCGTTCCTTCGAAGCAATCCAGCACCGGCTGCGCAGCGTAGCCATCCCGTTCGAGCGCGCTGCGCAGGTACTCCGTCGCCTTCTGATTCGCATACTGCGAATTCCCCGCGACCTCTGCGCTAATCAGCGCCCAATGGTCGGGCATAGTCATATCGAGTCTCATGATTGTCTCCGGTTGATGGTCGGAACGTCATTCCAATCCGCCTGTCGTTTCAGGTTATAGACTGTGACCTTGCCACTGCGGGGAAGGTCCCAATCTTTGTAGCCGTAGGCAGAATGCAAATATTCAATGATACCGACGCAGATAGGGGGCGTGCCTCTATTCACACACTCTGCGTACTCCGCTATCTCGTTGTCGATCCGTTCGACGGTCGCGCCGCTGTCGATGAAGTCGTCAAGGATGATGTAACGGGTGACAAGGATATGCGGCCCCTCGATCCTTAAACCGTGCGTGCTGTCGCCTTGCTTACGCAGAGTGACCAGCGGTATATCCGCGAACATGGCCGCAGCGAAGCCCATGGCGATGCCGCTCTTACCCGTCACAACCACGGCATCGGCGCCAGTCTTGTCTATCAGCCGCGCCAGCTTGCGGGCCACTGCGCGCGCTACCTTCTTCAACTCGGGCCGATACAGAACGCGGTTATAACCCGCCGAGTCTGCGCATAGCATTGTCATGTCCTCCTAACTCATGAATACGACGGCTATCAGCACGAACAGCAGCGTCAGGTACAGCGCGCCGAAGGCGACAACTGCGAAGAATGCGCCTTCGTCGTTCAGTTGCTCAGTCTTGCGTGTCATGATTGCGCCCTCTTGGCGATGCTCATGATGAGCGCCTTATTCTCGCGCCAGAACTCCAGCGCGTTCGCGTCCATCCGCGCGATCCGCTCGTCGGTGAAAGCTTCCCACTGGCCGATTGTGTGGCACTGACATCCGATTTGGATTTGCTCGTCAGACACTGCGACAGGCCAGCGCAAACCATTAATCGCCAGCAGATTCTTTGCCGGCTTCCCGGCCCACTTCAAAACCCCCGAGCAGTCCGAGCAGTCCGAGCAGCGCGAGCAGTCCGAGCAGTCCGAGCAGTCCGAGCAGTCCGAGCAGTCCGAGCAGTACGAGCAGCGCGAGCAGTCCGGGCAGCGCGAGCAGCGCGAGCAGTCCGGGCAGCGCGAGCAGCGCGAGCAGCGCGAGCAGTCCGAGCAGTCCGAGCAGTACGAGCAGTCCGAGCAGTCCGAGCAGCGCGAGCAGTCCGAGCAGCGCGAGCAGCGCGAGCAGCGCGAGCAGTCCGAGCAGCGCGAGCAGTACGAGCAGTCCGAGCAGCGCGAGCAGTACGAGCAGCCCGAGCAGCCCGAGCAGTACGAGCAGTCCGAGCAGTCCGAGCAGCGCGAGCAGTCCGAGCAGTCCGAGCAGTCCGAGCAGTCCGAGCAGTACGAGCAGCGCGAGCAGCCGTTTGCGTCCATCGCGTCAGCTTGCGCGTCAGCAAGTTCTTGCGATACGTATGAGGCGCCGACGTTTCCTTTCGGTGTCCTTTGGGTTTCATATCTCATGTCATTCTCCATCCTTGTAGTGGCCGTATCCTGCGTCTATCAACATCTTCGCCGTGCGGCCATACCAGCCTTGCAGCTTCCACACGTCGCCGCAGTCGATCAGGAATTGAAACGCTTCGATGCGTTCCTCGTCCGTTGCATCCTCGCCGCCGCAGAAGCCTTCGGCGATACAGCAGGCGTCGTATGATGTTTGGCTGTTGATCATGATATGTCCTTCGCCTTTTCCCAGATCGCCTGAAAATCGATTTTCTTACCTGCGGCGGCGTCGGCGGCGGCGTCGGCGGCGTTGGCGGCGGCGTAGGCGGCGTAGGCGGCGTCGGCGGCGTAGGCGGCGTCGGCGGCGTAGACGGCGTAGACGGCGTAGACGGCGGC